>Ga0307408_100000046_pt1 | contig 167686 bp, 157 predicted proteins | sample 322Cmetagenome_FD_202116 | JGI IMG/M metagenome (GOLD analysis project Ga0307408, IMG submission 202116) | Maize rhizosphere microbial communities from greenhouse at UC Davis, California, United States - 322HYB-C-3 | ecosystem: Host-associated > Plants > Roots > Rhizosphere > Soil | place...
CCGCGCTGTCGTCGCCCGGCCTCACGCAGCTGACACGGCTGCTGCGTGACCGGCTGATCGGCTTCACCAGCGTCGTGCCCAACCCCGAGATCTCGCAACTGCCGCTGGTGCGCGAGTTCGAGCGCGACGCCGAGGCCTATGTCGGCCCCGAGGCCATCAGCCTGGAGGGGCTGGCGGCCTACCTGCACCTGCGCGTTTGCGTCGAGGCGCTACGCCGCGTTGGCAGCCGGGCCGACGGGCCCGCGCTGGCCGCCGCGCTAGAGAACCTCGGCGCCCTCGACCTCGGCGGCTTCGCCGTGCGCTTCAGCGCCCGGCAGCACCGCGGCTCCGACCACGTCGAGATCGGCCTGCGCGGCCGCGACGGGCGGCTGCGCCGCTGACATTCTTTTCTTGCCCGACCCTCAGAAGGAGAACCCATGCTCGACCTGCACCTCCAGAACATGCTTGCCCAGGGGGCCGGCGCGCCCGACCTCTGCGACCTGCCAACCGAAGCCGCCCGTGGCTTCTACGGTCAGATCTGCACCATGGCCACCGTGCCGCCCGCCGACGTCAGCGTAACGCCGCACCAGGCCCGCTTCGCCGGCCAGGCCGTCGACGTGCGCATCTACAAGCCCCACGGCGCCACCGAGGCCCTGCCCGTGGCGCTGTACTTCCACGGCGGCGGCTTCATGCTGGGCGACCTCGAAGGCTACGATGCCGTCTGCCGCCAGCTCTGCGCCGACAGCGGCGTGTTGGTCGTCTCGGCCGCCTATCGCCTCGCGCCCGAGCATCCCTACCCGGCGGCCATCGAGGACTGCACCGCCGCCCTCGGCTGGGTGGCCGAGGCCATCCGCGGCTTCGGTGGCGACGCCAGCCGCCTGGCCGTCGTCGGCGACAGCGCCGGCGCCACGCTGGCCACCACCACCGCCTTGCTGGCGCGCGATGCGGGCGGCCCGGCCATCGCCTTCCAGCTGCTCGTCTACCCGCAGACCGCTGGCGGCCATGACGGCGACTTCCCGTCTCGCGTGCAGCATGCCGCCGGCCCGACGCTGACCGCGCGGACCATGGCCCATTTCAACCGCCAGTACTACGGCGCCGCGGCCGTGGCGCCCGACTGGCGCGGCGCGCCGCTGAAGGCGCCCAGCCTGGCCGGCCTGCCGCCGACGCTGCTGGTGCTGGCTGCCTACGACGCGCTGCGCGACGAAGGCATGGCCTACGGCGAGGCGCTGGGCGCGGCCGGCAACGCCGTCACCGTCGTCGAGTACCACGGCCTGGCCCATGGCTTCATCAGCATGGCTGGCGCCGTGCCGGCGGCGCGGTTGGCGCTGGGGCAGATGGCAGGCGCGTTGCGGCAGGCCCTCGTGTGACAGGGGTTGAGAAAGGAAGGGGCCGCGACGAAGGCGGCCCCAGGGCGGCGTATCAGGGCGCCCAGCTCAGCGATTGCGCATCCAGCGACACCTCGTAGTAGCCGCGGCGGTCCCACGTGAGGGCCGTGCCGTTTTGCGACAGGGTGCCGCCATCCACCACGACGCGCAGCTTGCGGCCAGCGGGGAAGTTGGCAGGCAGCGTCCAGCGCCAGGTGGTGACGCCGTTGCTGATGCTCGCCGTGGCGCCCTGCAGCAGTTGCTGGCCGCGCCAGTAGGCGCCGATGTTGACGACGCTGTCCATCCACACGGTGCCGAAGGACTTGGCGTAGGCCATGTTGGCCGTCACGAGGCTGGTGTCCACGCCGCCGCCCCAGTCCTGCGTGGTCGGCAGCAGTGTGTGGAACAGGTAGATGGCCCAGCGGTTCTGGCTCAGCGCGTTGTCCACCGCGGCGTTGGACATCTCGGTGAGCGGCAGGTTCATCGCGTCGCTGCCGGTGCCCGGGGCCACCATGCCGGGTTGCACGCCGCGTGCGACGAAGAAGCGCGATGCCGCTGCCGTGCGGTAGTCGGTGTCGCCGAAGGGATAGGCAGCGGTCCACACGGCTGCCTGGCCGATCTTCGTGCGGATGTAGTTCGTGGTGTCGTCGAACTCGGCGCCCGCGTTGGCCAGGCCGGCAGAGCAGGTGCTGGCGTTGTTGTCGGTTAGCTCCGCGGCGCGGCAGTGGTGGGTGGTGTGGTTGCCGATCTCCGAGCCCTGCGCGATGGCGTCCTTCCAGACGGCATCGAAGCGGGTCGGGTCGTCCCATTGCGGATACCAGTTGGCCGTGGGGTTGATGTAGAAGGTGTTGCGGACGCGCTGGGCCTTCAGGTCCGGGAAATGTTCGATCTGCGAGGGCTGCGCGTCGTCGAAGGTGTAGGACAGGGCTGCCTTGAAGCCGGCCCAGTCGAGCACGCGCAGGTTGGGCTGGCCGACGTTGCCCGACGGCCGGGCGACGTCGCGCGGTGCGAGCGGCACGGGCAGCGTCGAGGCTCCTCCCTGGTTCCATGCAAGCACACGCACCGTCGCGGGCGCCTGCGCGCTGCGCTGGCCATCGCTGACCTGCAGGGTCAGTTCGTAGTCGTTGCGGCCGTCGGCATCGCCAGGGCTGGCCGTGTTGGGCGCCTGGCGGAAGGTCACGGCGCCGGTGGCGGCATCGATGCTGAAGCGCGCCGCGTCGGTTCCCGCGAGGGACCACGTGGCGCTGCGGCCCGATGCCAAGGTGATCGACGGGCGCAGGACGGCGGCGGTCAATCCTTCCTGCACGCTCACATCGCGCGCCACGACGGGCACGGAGAGCGTGAAGGTCTGAGAGCTCTTGGCGCCGCAGGCGTTGGTGTAGGTGGCGGTGGCGGTGCAGGTCGCACCGATGGTCGGGTACTGCTCGCGCGCGGTGCCGCTGGTGCCGCAGCCGCTCCAGCTCCATGAACCACCGGACACCGGCTGCGGGCCGAGCGCTACCGTCTTGCCGGCGCTGACCACGGCGGATCCGGTGTTCGACCAGGACCCGTCGATGGAGATGTATGGCGTGATCGCCGTCGGCGAGCAGGTCTGCGCGATGGCGCCGCCGGCCGCCAGGGCCAGCATCAGGGTTCCCAACTTCAGTTTCATTGTTTTCTACCTTTTCTGCGAAGGTGCTCGGCCGGTTGTCTCCTCCGGTCACGAGCGTTGTGGAGAGGCCGGCTCAGGACTTGGGCATGACCTCGACGAAAGCGATGGATTGGACCGTGGGGCAGGGCATGAGAGTTCTCACGGCGCCCAGCTCAGAGATTGCGCTTCCAGCGCCACCTCGTAGTAGCCGCGGCAGCGGCGCTCCGTTCTGCGGAGCGCTTGATCACATGCGTGCGCAGTGGTTCGGGGGCGGGCTTGTCTTTCATCGTGCTGGTCGGTGGCAGCGAGTGCGGGGCTGCTGCTGGGTGATGGGGAGGCGACGGCTTGACGACGTAGCTGAGGGCAGGCCGCCGGCCGCAAGTGAAGCGGCGCGCTGACGTTCATGCTCAGTGGGTAGGCAGGCAACGGGCGGCGCTTGGAGGAGTCAGCTGTGACACTGCAATGAATTAGCGCTTATTCATCGTGAATAATCGCTTATTCATTCAGGCGACTGCAATGCGGGGAAACAGCTATCAATGGGGGCCCTAGCCGGCGTGGGCTGGGGCGGCAAGCGTTTCGCGGAGAACCAGCTCGGTCGGCAGGACGATCTGGTCGGGGCCCTGCCATTGCCCGCCGGCTTGGCGAGCCTCGATCTGCTCCAGAAGGACCTCCGCGGCCCGTCGTCCGAACGAATGCAATGGTTGGCGGACGGTGCTCATGCGCGCCGTCCCGGCCAGGGCCGTATCGTCGAAGCCGACGACCGACACGTCTTCCGGTACGCGCAGCCCGCGCGTCTTCAGCTCTTCCATGCACCCGAGGGCGATGGCGTCGTTGAAGCAGAACACCGCCTCGGGAAGCGGTGCGCCAGGATGCCGGAGCAGCCATTCCAGCATCGCGTTGCGGCCGCCGGCAAGGTGGAGCTGCGCGTGCACCACGGGGTCGGCCGGGGGTGTCAAGCCTGCCGCACTGAAAGCACGGAAGTAGCCCGCTGCTCGCCGCTCGGCGCCGGCCAGGACGTTCGGCCCGGCGATGTGAAGGATGCGGCGGTGCCCGAGCGCGAGCATCCGGCTTACCGCATCGAAGGCTCCGGCCTCATCGTCGGAGTCCAGGTTCACGACGCCATCCACTGCGTAGTTGGAATGGACCGTGACGCAGGGGATGTGCGTCGGCATCCAGTCCGAAGCATCGTTGCCGATCATGGGCGCGAGCACGATGAGGCCGTCGACCCGGCCATCGCCCAAGGCAGGGATCCGTCGCGGCGCTTCGCCCCAGTTCCGAAGCATGAACACCGAGGTGGTCTGTTCGGCGGCGGTCGCGACCTCGATGACCCCGCCGAAGACGTCCATGAAGTAGGCGTTGGTGCCCGCCGTCCAGTAGCTGGTGACGACGCCTATCGTGTTCGTGCGCCCGTGTGCCAGCGCACGAGCCGTGGCGTTGGGTCGGTAGCGCAGCAGCTCGGCGGCGGCAATCACCCGCGCTCGGGTTTCCGCCGACGTTCGGGTGCCGCTCTTTGCGCCATTGAGCACGACCGAGGCGGCGACGTGGGACACACCCGCCTCACGCGCGACGTCGGCAAGCGTCGGCATGCCGCTGCGACGGCGCGAGGCTGGACTGGATGGAGACGGCGACGGAGGTTTCGGGGCGGGGGGAGACACGGAATGGCGCCAGGTCGAGCCATGCCACGATCCACGGCCGGCGTCCTCGCTCAGGATAACAGCGCGGCTGGGCCGGCTTGAGCCGCTGGGATTCGTCGGCCGCAGCCGACCGCTGCACATCGTCTACAAGGTCGGCGAGCCATGTCAAAACCGGCATTGGTTTCGCTGAAATCACCATTGGATCGTTCTCGCGGAATGTCGTACACCCCGCAGCTACGACAAACAAGACTGGAGACGCTCCATGACATTGAATCGCAGGAACCTGATCGGCGCCGGCCTTACCGGCGTCGCGGCATCCGCGCTGCCCGCCCAAGCCGCCTCCACGAAGGCGGCGCCCGCCAAGGGCTTGCTGGCACCCACGCCGCCGATGGGCTGGAACAGCTGGAACAGCTTCGCCACCACCATCAACGAGGCCCAGGCCCGCGAGACGGCCCGCATCATGGCGGACAAGCTGCTGCCGGCCGGCTACAACATCTTCACCATCGACATCCAGTGGTATGAGCCTGGCGCGTCGAGCTACACCTACGCCGCCAACCCCGAGCCGGCGATGGACGGCTACGGCCGGCTGATCCCGGCCGAGAACCGCTTCCCGTCCAGCGCCGGCGGCAAGGGCTTCGCCGCACTGGCGGCCGACGTGCACGCCATGGGCCTGAAGTTCGGCATCCACCTGATGCGCGGCATCCCGCGCCTGGCCGTCAAGCGCAACCTGCCCATCCTGGGCACGCCCTACCACGCCGCCGACATCGCCGACACCCGCAGCGTCTGCACCTGGAACCCCGACATGTACGGCGTGGACATGCGCAAGCCCGGCGCCCAGGCCTACTACGACAGCGTCTTCGCCCTCTACGCCTCCTGGGGTGTGGACTTCATCAAGATGGACGACATGAGCCGCCCCTACGACGCCCATGCGCCGGAGATCGAGGCCGCCCACAAGGCCATCGTCCGCAGCAAGCGCCCGATGATGCTGAGCCTGTCGCCCGGCGAGACGCCGGTCAGCCGCGCCGAGCATGTGCGCCAGTACGCGCAGATGTGGCGCATCTCGGACGACTTCTGGGACGAATGGCCGATGCTGGATGCGCAATTCACGCGCCTGGAAAACTGGAACCCCTGGCGCCAGCCGGGCGCCTGGCCCGACCCCGACATGCTGCCGCTGGGCCGCCTGGCCCTCGGCGAGCGCAACACCCGCTTCACGCCCGACGAGCAGCGCACGCTGATGACGCTGTGGGCCATCACGCGCTCGCCGCTGATCATGGGCGGCGACCTGCGCCACCTGGACGACGCGACGCTCGCGCTGCTGACCAACCCCGAGGTGCTGGCCGTGGACCAGGCCAGCTCCGACAACCGGCCGCATTTCGTCGAGGACTTCATCCGCGTCTGGTCGGCCAGGCCGGCCGACGGCAAGGGCCGCTATGTCGCGCTGTTCAACACGACGGACAAGGCCCGCGAGGTGTCTGTCGCGCTGCGCGACCTGGGGCTGGACGGCACGCGCCAGGTGCGCGACCTGTGGGCACGCAAGGCGCTCGACGCGGCGTCAGGCCGCTTCGGCCAGGTGCTGCCGCCGCACGGCGCCGGCCTCTACCGGCTGAGCTGACGCGCGCTCAGCGCGCGACCTTGGCGAGCAGTTCCTGCAGCAGCAGGCGCTCGCCGCTGGTCAGCACGCGGTCCAGCGCCTGCTCGCTCTGCTGCAGGGCCGCCAGGCTCTGCTCGGCCAGGCGCGCGCCTTCGGGCGTGAGGCGCAGGTGCAGCGCGCGGCGGTCGTTGGCATCGCGCTCGCGCACGACCCAGCCGCGCTCCTGCAGCCGGTCGAGGATGAGGGTCATCTGCGGCGCCGGCACGCGCAGCAGGTCGCACAGGCGCTTCTGCGTGGTGTCGGGGTTGGAGAAGATCAGCTGCAGCAGCGTGAACTCCACCGGCCGCAGGCGCAGCGGCTCGCCCACGCCTTGGGCGAACAGCTGGTTGGTGTTGACGGCCGCGCGCGCGATCGCATAGCCCAGCGTGTGGGCCAGCCGGGACTGGTCGAGGGGAGGGGACTTCTCGCGGGACGAACTCATGCGGGCGCAGGATACAGGCCTGCATCATCGCCAAGTCCTGCGCAGCCGATCGCCCAGCAAGCCCCTGGGCAGCCCGCCGGAGAAGGCGACCTGCTGACCGAGCCGCCGACGCGTGCGTCGAGCCTCACGCCGAGGCCGTCTCCCGTGCCGAGAAGACAGCCCAATCGCTCAGCCACGCCCAGGGATAGATGCCGCGGTCGTGGCCGTCGCTGAAGACGAGGTTGAGCGCATAACGGCCTACCGGCACGGCGTCGACCAGCTCGACGGGCGCCGGGTCCGGCGCTCGGGCCCGGCAGCCGCCGCAGCGGCAGGCGGCGCGCAGCCGCGTGGCGGCGAGTGCCACGTCGCGGCCCGGCCAGCGCAGGTGCAAGGCGGCGGGCGTGAGCTCGACGGCTTCGGGCAGTTCGCTCACCGGTCCACTCCCGTGGGCGCGCCCAGGCGCTGCAGGGCCAGGCGCACGGCCTTGCGGACCTCGGGGTCGGGATCGGCCGCGGCGGCCTGCAGCACCGGCACGGCGTCGGCGTCGCCGATGTCGCCCAGCGCGATGGCGGCCTCCTTGCGCAGATTGCCGGCGGGGTGGATGAGGGCCTGGCCCAGCACCGGCAGCGCGGCCCGGTCGCCAATGCGGCCGAGGGCACGGGCGGCGCGCAGGCGCACCTGCCAGTAGTCGTCTTCCATGGCGGCGCGCAGCGCTGCCGCAGCGACTGTCGCCCGCAGCTTGCCGAGCGTCGAGGCGGCTTCTTCGCGCACCGTCCAGGCGGCATCGTTCAGGGCATCGCAGAGGGCCGCCTGCACGGCCGCCACCTGTTCTGGTGCCGCCAGGCCGAGGGCGCCGGCGGCGGCGCGGCGCACCTCGGTGTCGGCATCGGCGATGACGACGCGCGTCAGCAGCGGCAGAGCCGGGCCATGCTTGAGCCAGCCCAGCACGGCCACGGCCTCGCGGCGCACGGTGGCGTCGGCATGCTGCAGGGCCGCGAGCGCCGGCGTGGCGGCGGCCTGCACACGCAGCTCGCGCAGCGCGCGCAAGGCAGCGGCACTGATGAAGGCGTCCGGCGAGGCGGCATGGGCCAGCAGCCGTTCGCCGCAGCGCGGGTCCTTCAGCTCGGTCAGGGCCTGGGCGGCGGCGCTGGCCACTTCGGGCGTGTCGCTCAGGGCGGTGGCCAGGGCGTCGACGACTTCGGGCATATCCCAGCCCGCCAGCGCACGCGCCGCCTCGGCGCGCAGCGTGGCCTCGGGGTCCTCGCGCAGCAGCCGGGCCAGGGCCGGCAGCACGGCCTCGTCCTCGACATCGGCACAGTCCAGCACGGCGACGCGGCGCACGCCGGCATCGGCATGGTCCAGGCGCTCGAGCAGGGCCTGCACTTCGGGGTCCAACAGATGGGTCATGTCGCGAATCGCCAGCGTGGCGTTCCCAGGGGGGTGAGGCGCTCGAGCGGCGGCGCATGGCCGTCGTCGCGCAGCAGGTTCAGGCAGCGGCGCTTGAGCTGCACGAACTCGGGGTCGGTCAGCAGCGCGGCGCTGCGCGGGCGGGCGAAGTCCAGCTTCAGCTCTTCGACGATGCGGCCCGGCCGCGGGCCGATGACGAGGACGCGGTCGGCCAGGAACAGCGCCTCGTCGATGTCGTGGGTGACGAAGACGACGGTGGTGCGCATGCGCGTCCACAGCGCCAGCAGCAGCTCCTGCATGCGGCTGCGCGTCAGGGCGTCGAGCGCGCCGAAGGGCTCATCCATCAGCAGCACGCGCGGGTCGTTGATGAGGACGCGGGCGATCTCGACGCGCTGCTGCATGCCACCCGACAGCTCGCGCGGATAGCGGCGCTCGAAGCCCTGCAGGCCGACGAGCTGCAGCAGCTCGGTCGCGCGCCGTTCGCGCTCGGCGCGCGGCACGCCCTTCATCTTCAAGCCGTAGCCGACGTTGTCGAGCACCGTCTTCCACGGGAACAGCGTGTGCTGCTGGAAGACCAGGCCGCGGTCGGGATCGGGGCCGGTGATGGCTTCACCGTCGAGGCTCAACCGGCCCTGCGATGGCGACAGATGCCCGGCGAGCGCGCCCAGCAGCGTCGACTTGCCGCAGCCCGAAGGGCCGAGCAGGCAGACGAACTCGCCGGGCTCGATGGTGACGGACAGGTCGCGCAGCACCTCGAAGCGCGCGGCGCCTTCGCCGAGTTCGATGGACAGGTGGTCGACGTGGATGCGTCCCGCGCTCATCGCTTCGCTCCTTGCCAGGGCATGAGGCGTGCGCCCAGCCAGGTGATGAGGGCGCTGCTGCCCATGCCTAACGCGCCGATGACGAGCATGCCGACGACAATGTTCGGATAGGCCTGCACGGTGTAGCTCTCCCAGGTGTAGTAGCCGATGCCGTATTGGCCGGCGATCATTTCGGCGGTGACGAGGCAGAACCAGCAGGTGCCCATGCCGATGGACAGGCCGGTCACGATGCTGGGTGCGGCGCCTGGCGCGACGACCTCGGTGAAGAGGCGCCAGCCGCGCGTGCCGAGTCCTCTTGCAGAAGCAATCAGGCGCGCGTCCACATGCTGCACACCGTGGATGGTGTTGAGCAGGATGGGGAAGAGGGCGCCGACGAAGGTGATGAAGATCATGCTGCCCTCGGACGACGGGAACATCAGGATGGCCAGCGGTATCCACGCGACGGCGGGGATGGGGCGCAGCACTTCCAGCGGCGGCAGCAGGGACAGGCGGGCGGGGCGCAGGCGGCCGATGAGCAGGCCGAGGGCCACGCCGAGGGCTGCTGCGAGGCCGAAGCCGGCGGCAACGCGGATCAGGCTGCTGGACAGGTGGGGCCAGAGCTTGGGGGATTGGGCGAGCTGCAGTGCGGCTTCCAACACCTCGGCCGGCCTGGGCGTGTTGGCGAAGGTGACGAAGCCGAGGTTGAGGCGGTAGGCGCAGGCGAGTTGCCAGAGGAGCAGGCAGGCGAGCAGCGATGAGAGTTGCAGCGTGAGGCGGGCGAGGGGTAGCCGCGAGGCCTGGTGGGGTGCGCTCTGTAGCGGCGTGGTGGCGGGGAGGACGGCGCTCATTGGGCGTTGCTCCAACTGTGGGTTGACACGTGAGAGTGGTGCCGGGATTTCGCCCCGGCGGGCGACCTACTTTCTGGGCCGCCAGAAAGTAGGCAAAGAGCTCCCCCCGACCGCACCGCCCTTCGCTTCGCTTCGGGTTCCCTGCGGTACTCAGTCCTTGAGGCCCCGTGCGGAACTCGCTTCGCTACGCTGCGCTCAAACAACCGCACGGAGTCAGTCAACGAAGCGCGCTGCGCGCGCGGCCTCAAGGCCTTCCGTTCCTCGGCGGTGCTAAAGGGGGCACACGGAACAGCCGGCGAGAGCCGGCTTTCGGGCTTGGCTGTTGGTTGTTCGGGGCCTCCCCTTCTAAACCGCCGAGAAGCACAGAAGCCCAGGGCGCGCGCGCAGCGCGCTTCGACAACTGACTTCGCGCAGCTGTTTGAACGCAGCGTAGCGGAGTGAGTTCTGCGCGGGCCCTGGGCTTCGAGCATCGCAGGGCAGCCCGCAGGGCCGGTTTCGCAGGGGAGAGCTTTTTGCCTACTTTTTGGCGGCGCAAAAAGTAGGTCGCCCGCGGGGGCGAAATCCCCGCACGGCCCTCGGCGCCAACCCACAACAGCGAAAGACACGCTCGGCTCCATGGCTCAGCGAGCAGCCTTCGCCGCCGCCTGCGCGCCAGCAAAGTCCAGCGCCTTGCCCTTCACCGCCGAGGCATAAGCATTGGCCGCGTCCTTCTGCAGGAATGCACTCAGCTGGCCCTTGCCATCGACGACGAAGGACGCATTCGCCGCCAGCAGCTTGATGCGGTGCACGAGGTCATGCACGTAGACGCCGCGCGCTCGTCTGCCCTCGCCCTCCAGCCGACGCAGGTCGGCCAGCGCGCCTTCGATGCTCGCGTAATGCCGCACCTTGGGCTCGCCCACCAGCCAGATGCCGGCGACGCGCTGGAAGTCGGTGATGGGCTTGCCGGTGACGGCGTCATTGGCCTTCAGCGGCAGCTTGTCGTAGTTCTTCAACCTGGCTTCGTAGTCGAGGCCAGAGGCCTTGAAGGCGGCGCGGATGTACTGGTCGTCGACGAAGGTCTCGGCCTTCAGCGGCGACTCGCGGCCCATCAGCTTCAGCGTCTCGATGGACGTGGCCAGGGCCTTGCGGTACTCGGGCTTCCAGGTGTTGTCGCGGGTCTGCAGGCCGAGGGGCCCGTGGTAGAGGTAGTTCACGGCGGCCTCGATGCCGGTGACCTTCTCGATCAGCTCGCTGTACTTCTCGGGCTCGGCGGCGATGAGCTTGTCGGCCTCCAGCGCGGCGCGCAGGAAGGCGACGACGATCTCGGGGTACTTCTTCGCGTAGTCGCCCGCGACGAGGGAGCCGTGGTAGGTCGGCGTCGACGCCTGGGCGCCGTCATAGATCTTGCGCGCGATGCCGCGGTGCTCGAACAGCTCGGCGAAGGGCACGAAGTCGGCGTGCGCCTCGATCTTGTTGGCCTGCAGCGCTGGGCCGGCCACCTCGGGCGCCTGCGTGATGATGTTGACGTCCTTCTGCGGGTCCAGGCCTTGCGAGGCGATGGCGCGCAGCAGCATGCCGTGCGCGGTCGACGCGAAGGGCACGGAGATCGTGCGGCGCTTCAGCTCGGACAGCGAGGTGATCGTCGACTGCTTGGGCACGACGATGCCGTTGCCGCTGCCCAGCGTGCTGCCCGACAGCACCGTCAGGAAGATGCTGGTCTTGCCGGCCTTCAGGAAGGCCGCGCCGTTGTTGGAGCCGGGGAAGTCGGCCATGGAGCCGATGTCCAGCTTGTCGGCGACCATCTCGTTCGTCAGCGGCGCGCCGGAGGTGAAGTTCTTCCACTGGATGTCGTAGGTGACGCCCTTGTACTTGCCGTCCCTGGGCAGGTACTTCTCCAGCAGCTTGAGTTCGCGGATCAGCAGGCCGCCGGTGGCGCAGTTGATGGTCGTGTCCTGCGTGCCGATGGCGACGCGGATGGTTTCGGCCTGGGCGGAAGCCAGCGCCAACGAGAGGGCGATGAGGGCGAGTTTCTTCATGACAGTTCAGCGCAGGAGGTAGGGGATCTCGACATGGACGGCGCCGGTGGGGCAGTCCTTCTCGCAAGGCATGCAGTACCAGCACTCGTCGAACTTCATGAAGGCCGTGCCCTTGCTGAGGTCGATGGCCAGCACGTCGAGGGGGCAGACGTCGACGCAGACGGTGCAACCCTTGTGGGCGATGCATTTGTCGGCATCGACGGTGACGGGCACCTGGGTGGGCGTCAGGGCCTGCGGGCGGATGGGGATGGTCATGGTGGTCATGGAAGTTGCTTTCAGGCCGCGACGGCTTCGGCGATGCGCAGCCGGCTGTAGGCGGCGCTCTCGGCCTGGTCGATGGGCACGATGTAGGGCTCGATGGCACGCTTGAAGCAGCTCATGCGGCCCTGCGCGTCCTTGTGGAGTTGCACGTGCACGCGCCACTCGGCGTCGTTCGTCTCGGGGTAGTCGACGCGGGCGTGGTACAGCCCCCAGCGGCTCTCGGTGCGGTAAAGCGATGCCCTGGCGGCCATCTCCGCGCAGTCGCGGATGGCGTGCACTTCCAGCGCGCGCATCAGCTCGTGCGGGTCGCGCGCCTGCAGCTGGCCGAGGTCCTCGCGGATGGCCTCGAAGCGCTCCAGGCCGATCTCCATCTTCTTCGTGACCTTGGGCGGCTGCAGGTAGTCGTTGACCATGCGGCGCAGCTTGAACTCGACCTGGTTGGGCGGCAGGCCCTTGTCACGCAGCAGCGGCACGTGCACGCGGGCGCGCTCGGCCTCGACCTGGGCCGCATCGACGGGCGCGAAGTCGTGTTCCGCGCAGAAGGCCGCGCTGCTCTCGCCGGCCAGCTTGCCGTAGACGAAGGCGCCCAGCATGTAGTTGTGCGGCACGCAGGCCATGTCGCCGGCGGAGTGCAGGCCGGCCACCGTCGTCTGCGCGTGCTCGTTGACCCACACGCCCGAGGCCGAGTGGCCGCTGCACAGGCCGATCTCGGAGATGTGCATCTCCACCATGCGCTCGCGGTAGTCCGTGCCGCGGCCGGCGTGGAAACGCCCGCGGCTGGGCCGCTCGTTGGTGTGCAGGATGGTCTCGATCTGCTGGATCGTTTCTTCCGCCAGGTGGTCCAGCTTCAGGAACACCGGGCCGTTGCCGCCCTGCAGCTCGCGGTAGAACTCCCACATCATCTGGCCCGACCAGTAGTCGCACTCGATGAAGCGCTGGCCCTGGGCGTTGGTCGTGTAGCCGCCGAAGGGGCCGGTCACGTAGGCGCAGGCGGGACCGTTGTAGTCCTTGATCAGCGGGTTGATCTGGAAGCACTCGATGCCCGACAGCTCGGCGCCGGCGTGGAAGGCCATGCTGTAGCCGTCGCCCGCATTGGTGGGGTTCTCGTAGGTGCCGAAGAGATAGCCGCTGGCCGGCAGACCGAGCCGCCCCGCGGCGCCGCAAGCCAGCACGACGGATCTGGCGCGGATGACATGGAAGTCGGCCGTGCGGCAGTCGAAGGCCATGGCGCCGGCGATGCGTCCCTCGTGCGTCAGCAGCCTTGTCGCGACCAGGCGGTTGGTGATCTCCACGCGCGTGCGCTTGAGCTGGCGATACAGCACCTTCTTGATGTCGTGGCCCTCGGGCATGGGCAGCACATAACTGCCCATGTGGTGGACCTTCTTGACGGCGTAGTCGCCGGTCTCGTCCTTCTCGAACTTGACGCCCCAGCGGTCCAGCTCCTCGACCATCGCATGGCTGCCCGCCGCATAGGCCATCACTGCCTTCTGGTTGACGATGCCGTCGTTGGCGATGGTGATCTCGCGCACATACTGCTCGGGCGTGGCGTGGCCGGGCAGCACGGCGTTGTTGAGGCCGTCCATGCCCATGCTGATGGCGCCGCTGCGCTTGACGTTGGCCTTCTCCAGCAGCAGCACGCGCAGCGCGGGGTTGGCCTGCTTGGCCTTGACGGCCGCCATCGGGCCGGCGGTGCCGCCGCCGATGACGAGGACGTCGACTTCGGTTTCTATGAGATTCATATCAGACGAGTGAGGTAGGGCTGCGTTGCAGGCGCAGCCGGTACTGGAAGTTGTCGGCGCGGCAGTACAGGTGCTCGTAGTCGAGCGGCCGGCCATTGCTGCCATGCGTCAGGCGTTCGATGTGCAGCAGCGGCGCGCCGCGCGCGACACCCAGCAGCGCCGCCTGTTCGGCGTCGGCCAGCACCGCGTCGACGACGAGGTCGGCATGGCCCAGCGGCGCGGCGCAGTCGGCTTCCAGGATGCCGAAGATGTCGCGCACGGCCAGGTCTTCCCGCACGACGCGTTCGCCAAGCCCGAGCGGCAGCCAGGTCAGGTCCAGCGACACGGGCTGCGAGCGCACGTGGCGCACGCGGCGGATCTCGGTCACGCGTTCACCCGCGGCGAGCTGCAGGCGCTGGGCGACTTCTTCGGTCGCGGGCGCCGTGCTCACCGACAGCACGCGGTTGTAGGTGTCGTGGCCCAGCGCGCCCATGGCCTCGGCAAAGCCCTGCAGCCGGCCCAGCTCCTGGAAGGGCTTGGTGGGCGACACGAAGCTGCCCTTGCCCGCCACCTTGAAGATGACGCGCTCCTTCTGCAGGTCGCCCAGCGCCTGGCGCACGGTGATGCGGCTGACGCCGTACTGGCCCATCAGCTCGCTCTCGGACGGCAGGCGGTCGTGCGGCTGCCAGGCGCCGCTGACGATGCGGGCGCGGATGTCCTCGCGGATGCGGCTGTACAGCCGTACGGCGGCGGGCCAGTGCGTCGGTGCGTCAGCGGAAAGAGCGGGGTTCATCGGAAGGGGAGGGGGCCTGACCTGTCATGTCAGGTCCTCTCATCGCAAGCCCCGTGCCGGCCGCGCCGCGCGCGCTGAATCGGCGTGTTTCTCCTATGGCGACGGGCTCCGCCAGGCAGTCTGCCGGTGCAGTGGCGCACTGCTGTTTTTTGCGCAGACTGTTGTCTTCTCAACAGTGAACTGTTGATGGATCAACAGTTGCAGCAAGCGAAGGCAGCCGGCGCTGCGAGCCCGATGCGTATATGCATCTGCGCAAAGCGGCGTTCACGCCGGACAGGGCTCTGCCTAGAGTGGCGGCCAATGACCCGCTTGCTCACCTTCCCAGATTCCCAGCACCAGGTGCTGTCGATCCGCGCCAAGGCGCTGGTGTTCGACGACCCGGCCTCGCGCGCGCTGCTGGCCCAGGCCGAGCGCGTCGCCGCCAGCGACGCCACCGTCCTCATCATCGGCGAGACCGGCACCGGCAAGGAGCTGATCGCCCGCCACATCCACAACAGCAGCGGCCGGCGCGGGCCCTTCCTGGCCGTCAACTGCGGTGCCTTCACCGAGCAGCTCGTCGAAGCCGAGCTCTTCGGCCACGAGGCCGGCGCCTACACCGGCGCCACCAGCGCCCGCGCGGGCTGGTTCGAGGCCGCGGCCGACGGCACGCTCTTCCTCGACGAGGTGGGCGACCTGCCGCTGTCGGTGCAGGTCAAGCTGCTGCGCGTGCTGCAGGAGCGCCAGGTCGTGCGGCTGGGGTCGCGCAAGCCCATCGACGTGCGCGTGCGCCTCGTCGCCGCCACCAATGTGAGGCTGGAGCAGGCGGTCGCGGCCGGCCATTTCCGTGCCGACCTCTACTACCGCTTGAGCGTCGCCACGCTGCAGCTCAGCAACCTGGCCCAGCGGCCGGGCGACATCCTCGCGCTGGCCGAGCATTTCATCGGCGTCTACAGCCGCCGCCTCGGCCTCAGCGACGTGCAGCTCGGCACCGATGCCCGCGACGCCCTGCTGGCCTACGCCTGGCCCGGCAATATCCGCGAGCTGGAAAACGTCATCCACTACGCGCTGATCATCTGCCGCGAGGGCCGCATTGCGCGCGAGGACTTGCAGCTGCATGCCGTCGCGCGGCCCCAGCCCGCGCAAGCGACGGTGCCGGCCGTCGTGCAGGGCAACGACGAGGAAGTGCTGGAGCGCATCTTCGAGCGCCTGTTCGACGAGGCCCCGCAGGCCCTGCATGCGCGCGTCGAGGCGGCGCTGATCCGCGCCGCCTACAGGCACTGCCACCACAACCAGGTGCACACGGCGGCGTTGCTAGGCATCACGCGCAATGTGCTGCGCACCCACCTGAAGCGGCTGGACCTGCTGCCGCCAGCGCGCATTAACACGCCGCGCATCAGCCACGAGGCGACCCACGAGGTCGCGCCAGAACCTAACCGTCAGGATAAGCGCAGCCAAGTCGCCGCCGCTGCATGAGCTCAGGCGAAAACCTTCCTTCGCACGCCTTCACGCGCTGCGCAAACTGTGGCGCCCTTCCTGAATCCACCGCCCCTACACAGGCACTGCCGATGAACACCTCCCAACTCGCCCGCCGCGCGCTCGCGCCGCTCGCCCTGCTCCTCGCCGCCGGTGCCGCCCAGGCCCAGGGCGACAACCCCTACGGCCTGGCCTCCGTCTGGACGAACAGCGACGCCGTCACCAAGGCCGTGCTGTTCACCCTCGTCGCGATGAGCGCGGGCAGCTGGTACGTCATCATCACCAAGCTGCTGCAGCAGGCCCGCCTGTCCGCGCAGTCGCGCGCCGCGCAGAAGGACTTCTGGAGCGCCGGCACCGTGAAGGCCGGCGCCGAGAAGCTGTCGGAGAAGAGCCCCTACCGCTACATCGCCGAGGCCAGCCTGGAGGCCACGCAGCGCCACCACGGCCTGCGCGCCAAGGTCGATTTCGCGGATTGGGTGGACCTGTCCCTGCACCGTGCCACCGAGCGCGTGCAGCGCCAGCTCGCCACCGGGCTGAGCCTGCTGGCCACCGTCGGTTCCACGTCGCCCTTCGTCGGCCTGCTGGGCACCGTCTGGGGCATCTACCACGCGCTGACGGCCATCGGCGTCGCCGGCCAGGCCTCCATCGACAAGGTCGCCGGCCCGGTGGGCGAGGCGCTGATCATGACGGCCATCGGCCTGTTCGTCGCCGTGCCGGCCGTGCTGGGCTACAACGCGCTGCTGCGCCGCAACGCCCTGGTGCTCGACGAAGTGCGCGACTTCTCCGGCGAACTGCACTCCGTGCTGCTGGGCTCGGGCCATGAAGAGCCTGCCGTCGATCAGCCGCAACCCGCCGGCCTGACGCCTGCGCTCGCCTGACCATGGCGATCCAGCTCGCACAAGGGGCGGACGAGGCCGTCTCCACCATCAACACGACGCCCCTCGTCGACGTCATGCTGGTGCTGCTCATCATCTTCCTCATCACGATCCCGGTCGTGAACTTCTCGGTGCCGGTGGAGCTGCCCAAGCAGCGCAACGAGGTGCGCGAGAGCGAGCCCAAGGACGTCGTCATCACGGTCTCGCGTGACGGCAAGCTCTACTGGTTCGACGCGCCGCTGGCCGGCAAGGACGCGCTGTTCGAACGCCTCAAGGGCATCGCCCAGCAGCAGCCCCAGCCCGAGGTGCATGTGCGCGGCGACGCCGGCAGCGACTACGCCCCCGTGGGCCGCGTGCTGCTGGCCGCGCAGCGCGCCGGCATCGCCAAGGTGGGCTTCATCACCGAGCCGCCGGCGAGGTCGCTATGAGCGTCGGCCCATTGAAGAAGGCGGCCCGCGCGCGCCGCCAGATCTCGTCCGCGCTGCCGGTGCCCGACATCAACACGACGCCGCTGATCGACGTGATGCTGGTGCTGCTGGTCATGCTGATCATCACGATCCCGGTGCAGCTGCACAGCGTCAAGCTCAACCTGCCCATCGCGCCGCCCGCGGCGGCGCCGCCGGTGCAGCCCGAGGTCGTGCGCATCGACGTGACGCCCGCGGGCGTGCTGTGGAACGGCGAGGCCATCGCCGACGACACGCTGCTGGCCGAGCGCATGAACGCCGCCGGCAAACAGGAGACGCCGCCCGAAGTGCATGTGCGCCCGCAGCCCGGCGCCAAGTACGACCGCTTCGCCGCCGTCATGACGGCCGCCCACCAGGCCGGGCTGACCAAGCTCGGCGTGACCGGCAGCGAGCAGTTCCTGGACGACAAGTAATCGAGCAACAGGAGATCACGATGAGTGCAGTTCTTTCCCCCGGGATCTCCGGCGGCCTGACGCTGGACGACGACCGCCCGGCGCCGCGCCGCCTGCCGCCGCCGCCCCAGGCGCTGTCCGCCGCCGCGCCACTGCGTTCGCAGCTCAAGCCGCCGGCCAGCGCCAACCGCGGCACCGGCATCGCCGTCGTCGTCGGCCTGCACGTCGTGCTGGGCTGGGCGCTGACGACGGGCCTGGCGTCCAAGGCCGTCGAGGCCATCAAGAAGCCCATCGAGATGGCGCTGCTGCCCGAGGTACTGCCGCCACCGCCGCCCCCGCCGCCGCCCAAGGTCGTCAAGCTCGAGCCGGTGCAGAAGGTCGTGCCGCCGCCGGCCTATGTGCCGCCGCCGGAGGTCGTTCCCATCGTCGCACCGCCGCCGCCCATCCAGGCCGTGCAGACCCAGGTGCCGGTGGCTCCGCCGCCGGTCGTGGCGGCCGCGCCGGCGCCCGTCGTCGCACCGCCGCCGCCCGCGGCACCGCCCGTCGTCAAGCGCGAGATCAGCCTCGCCTGCCCCGGCTACGAGGCCGTGCTGGCGTCCACGCTGGAGGAGGCCATCGAACGCGTCGGCCTCAAAGGCACCGTGCAGACGCTGATCAAGATCCGCGGCAACCAGGTCGTCGAGGTGACGCCGCAGTCCGGTCCCAAGGAGTACTACAAGTACGTCCAGTCCGCGGTCAAGCGCATGCGCTGCACGGCCGGCGGCGCCGACGAAGTGCAGGTCTCCCTGCCGGTGATCTTTTCCTGACCGGGCGCAGCCGGCTCCACCGGGCCCCCGAGCGTGACGCTCAGGCCCGTGTTGCCATCGCTGCGGCCGCCAGCAACACCATCGCCGCAGCGCGGTCGTCCCGGCCCTGGACGATGGGCCGCTGCAGGTAGAAGTCCGGCGTCGGGCCGGCGGGCGTGCTGGCGCAGACGTCGCTGAAGCCGCCTTGGCCGTCGACGCGCGCCTGCACGCCGGCCCAGGCGCGGGCGATGGCCGCGTCCGCCGCGCCGCCGGGAAGCCAGCCGTGGTGGCGGGCGGTGGCCAGCGCCACCAGGCTCATGGCCGTCACGGTCAGCTCGCCGCGTGACGCGGCATGGTCGAGCACCTGGCGCCACATCCCGTCGGTCCCTTGCAGCGCAAGCAGTGCAAGCAGATGCGTGCGCAAGCGCGACAGCAGCGGCGCATGCGACCGCAGCGGCCCCGACAGCGCCAATGCCAGGCCCAGCGACGCGAAGCCGTTGCCGCGGCCCCAGGCGACGGGCGAGCCCTCGGCATGGTCGAAGAGCCCGTCGGGCCGCTGCAGCGCCTCGGCCAGGCCCAGCAGCGACGACGCCAGGGCCTCGACGGCGCGCGGCTGCTCGGCTGTCGGCAGCAGCGGCAGCGTGCGGTCGAACAGCAGCGCCGCCATGAAGAGGTCGTCCGTCCAGCGGCGCAGGTCCGTCAGGCGAGGGCCATCGGCCGTGTCGACGATGGCGGTGCGCAGGGCCTGCACGGCCAGCTCGCCGGCGGCGGCGTCGCCGTCGTGGCGGGCGGCTTCGGCAAAGGCGGCGTAGCCGGCGCGCAGCGGCCACTCGGCGGGCGGCACGGCCGGGCCGGCCTGGCGCAGCGCGCGCCAGGCCGGCTGGCTTTGCGGCGGCAGCGGCCCGCCGTGCAGGCGCCGCTGCGACGACCAGATCAGCGCCGTCACATAACCCAGCGAGGCGTTGACTGGATAGCGGTCGGCCAGCGGTGCGGCCTGGGACAAGGCGGGCAGGGCCAGCACTGAAAACAGCAGCTCGCGCCGCGAGGGCGGGCTCATCTGGCCAGCATGTCGAGGCACATCGCTCAGCGGGCCTCGGCCTTGGCGATGCTGTCGCGCACCGAGGCGGCGACGCTGCTGTCGGCCGGCACCTCGGCCAGCAGGCGACGCCAGTAGTGCAGCGCGCCCGCCGTGTCGCCGCGTTCGACGGCGGCGCTGCCGAGCAGGGCCAGCGTGGGCACGTGGCGCGGGTCCAGCTTCAGCGCCCGTTGCAGCAGCGCCTGGGGCTCGCCGTCCAGCCCCTGGCCGCGCACGAGGGCCAGCGTCACGGCGTGCTGGCTCAGCGGCTGCGGGTCCGCGGGCGCCAGGCGTTCGAGCTGTTCATAGGCGGGCAGGGCGTCCTGCGGGCGGCCGAGCTGCTCGTAGGCGCGGGCGAGCAGGGTCCATCCGGCCGCGTCGTCGGGTGTGCGCTGCAGGCGGTCTGCCAGGCGCTGCACCATCTGCTGCACGGGGTCGGGCGGCGCGGCGTCGAGCGCGTCGGGCCGGCCGAGCCGGGCGTAGAGCAGCGCGGCGGCGACCGGCACGGCCAGCCCCAGCGCCGCGGCGGTGCGCCAGGCTCGCGGCGTGCGCCCGCTGCCGACGAGCGCCGGCGCCAGCGGCAGCAGGGCGGCCAGCGCCAGCGTGGCGGCTGCGAGCAGGAAGCCCGTGCTCACCGCGGGCCTCCGCGCTGGCGCAGGTAGACGGCGGCGCCCACTGCCAGCAGCGCCAGCGGGCCGAACCACAGCGGGGCCGTGCCGGCGTGCAGCGCGGGCCGGTAGAGCACCTGCTCGCCGTAGCGCCGCACGAGCTCGTCGCGCAGCTCGGCCTCGCTGCGGCCAGAGGCCAGGCCCTCGCGCAGCTGACGTTTCATGTCCACGGCCAGCGGCGCGTTGGACTCGGCGACGCTCTGGCCCTGGCAGACGACGCAGCGCAACTCCTGCGCGAGGCGCTCGACGCGCGCGTCCAGCTCGCTGGCGGCCTGTGCCAGTGAGACCCACAGCATCAGCAAGGCCGGCAGGCTACGCACGCTTGAGCCTCTCGATCAGCGGCAGCAGTCGCTGGCGCAGGTCCTGCGGCGTCACCGGCCCGGTGTGGCGCAAGCGCACGACACCGCGGCGGTCGATGACGAAGGTCTCGGGCACGCCGGTCACGCCCCAGGCCAGGCTGCCGCGGCCCTCCGGGTCGCGCCAGGTCAGCGCATACGGGTTGCCGTGGCGCTTCAGGAAGGCCAGGCCCAGCTCGGGCGTGTCGCGGTAGTCCAGGCCGACGACGCGTACGCGGCCCTCGCTTGCCAGCTGGCCCAGCACCGGCAGCTCGGCGCGGCAGGGCGCGCACCAGGAGGCGAACACGTTGAGCACCCAGACCTCGCCTTGCAGCGGCGCAGCCTCGCCGTCCAGGCGTTCGAGATCCAGCACGGGCGCCGGCTGGCCGATCAGCGGCGAGGTGGCTTCGGCCTGGGCGTCGTGCTGCAGCAGCCCCCGGGCAAGCAGGGCGACGAGGGCGGCGGCGGTCAGCAGCGGCACGAGGGTGGCAAGGCGCGGCGTCATGGCGTGGACAGCGTGGGAGCGGTGAGAGGGGAAGGGGTGGCGGCCGTGGCCGGCAGCGCGCGTGGCCGGCGGCGGTGCGCGAGGGCGCCCCACAGCCCGCCGGCCGCCATCAGCAGCCCGCCGGCCCAGATCCAGGCCATGAAGGGCTTGACCTGCACGCGCAACGCCCAGCGGCCGTCGGCATCGGCGTCGCCGAGGCTGGCGTAGACATCGCGCCAGGGGCCGCGGGCGATGGCCGCCTCGGTCATGGCGACCTGGCGGCGACCGTAGACGCGCTTCTCGGGCGTGAGCCGCAGCGGCATGGCGCCAACCTGCCAGCTCAGCGTGGCCCGCGCGGCCTGGTAGTTGGGGCCGGGCGCGGCCTCCAGCCGCTCGAAGCGCAGCACCCGGCCGGCGACGACGGCCTGCTCGCCGGGCGCCAGCAGCAGGTCGTGCGACTGCTCGAGGCTGCGCACCAGCGTCACGCCGAGCACGAAGACGCCGATGCCCGCATGCGCCAGCCACAGCGGCAGCCCGTGGCGCCAGGCCGCGCGCTGGCGCCAGGCCAGGGTCAGCGTGCCGCCGAGGGCCCACAGGCCGGTCGCGATGCCGGCCGCCATCCACAGCGAGCCCTGCAGCGTGAACGCGAGGGCGGCCGCGCCGGCCAGCGCGGCCAGCGCCAGCGGCAGCAGCGGCTTGATGCGCTGGAGCGCGGCGACGCGCCAGCGCGCCAGCGGGCCGACGACGAGCAAGGCCACCAGCGGCAGCATGAGGGGCGGGAAGACCGTGTCGAAGTAGGGCGCGCCGACCGACAGCTTGGTGCCGCCGATGACCTCCGCCGCCAGCGGGTAGAGCGTGCCCAGCAGCACCGTGGCCGTGGCCGTGGCCAGCAGCAGGTTGTTCAGCAGCAGCAGCGATTCGCGCGAACCCAGGGCATAGCCCTCGGCCGCCGGCGCGCGCTGGCCGCGCCAGGCGAACAAGGTCAGCGAGCCGCCCACCGCCAGGCCCAGCAGCACGAGGATGAAGAGCCCGCGTGACGGGTCGCTCGCAAACGCATGGACCGAGCTGACCACGCCCGAGCGCACGAGGAAGGTGCCCAGCAGCGACAGCGAGAAGGCCAGCAGCGCGAGCAGCAGGCTCCAGCGCAGGAAGCCCGGCCGCTTCTCGGCCACTGCCAGCGAGTGGATCAGCGCCGTGCCCAGCAGCCAGGGCATGAAGGCGGCGTTCTCGACTGCGTCCCAGAACCAGAAGCCACCCCAGCCCAGCTCGTAGTAGGCCCAGAAGCTGCCGAGCAGGATGCCGCCCGTCAGCGCCGACCAGGCTGCCAGCACCCAGGGCCTGGCCCAGCGCGTCCAGCGCGCGTCGGGCGCGTCCTCCAGCAGCGCGGCCACGGCGAAGGCGAAGCCGACCGCGAAGCCGACGTAGCCCAGGTAGAGCAGCGGCGGGTGCGCCGCCATGCCGGGGTCCTGCAGCAGCGGATTCAGGTCGCGGCCGTCGGCGGGGGCGGGCAGCAGGCGCTCGAAGGGGTTGGACGTGAAGGCGATGAAGGCCAGGAAGCCGGCCGCGACGGCTCCCAGCACGGCCTGCACGCGCGCCGCGAAGGCGGCCGGCAGGCCGGCGCTGCGCGCCGCGACCAGCGCGCCCCAGGCGGCCAGGATCCACACCCACAGCAGCAGCGAGCCCTCGTGACCGCCCCAGCTCGCGGTGATGCGGTAGCCCAGCGGCAGTTCGTGGCTGGCATGGGCGGCGACGTAGGCGACCGAGGTGTCGACCTGGACGAAGCAGGCCAGCAGCGCCGCGAAGGCCGCGCTGACGAGGCCGAAGCTCACCGCGGCCAGCGGCCTGGCCAGCGCGACCCAGCGTGCGCGGCCGGTCTGGGCGCCCCACGATGGCAGCACGGCCTGCGCGAGCGCGACGGCGAGCGCCAGCAGCAGCGCGAAATGACCCAGCTCCGCGGTCATCGTGCGCTCGCCCGCTGCAGCGCCGCGGCGGCCTCGGGCGGCATGTAGTTCTCGTCGTGCTTGGCCAGCACCTCGTCGGCGACGAACTGCAGGCCGGCCAACCGGCCGTGCGCGACGACGCCCTTGCCTTCGCGGAACAGGTCGGGCAGTGGGCCGCGGTAGCTGACGGCCACCTCGCGCGCGCCGTCGGTGACGGTGAAGCTCAGGCTGTCCGCCTCCCGCCGCACCGAGCCAGGCGCCACGAGGCCGCCGACGCGAAAGCGCACGCCGGCCGGCGCCTCGCCGCGGGCGATCTCGCTGGGCGTGACGAAGAAGACGAGGTTCTGCCGGAAGGCCTTCAACACCAGGCCGCCGGCGAGCGCCAGCAGGGCGAGCACGGCGAACAGACCCAGCAGGCGCTGGTGGCGCGGCTTCATCGCGCGGCCTTTCTCAGCGTCCACAGCTCCAGCGCGATGCCGGCGGCCATCGCCGCCAGTGCGCCCCAGACGAAAGGCGCGTGGCTGCCGAAGAGTTCGCTCATGCCAGGCCTCCCAGCGCACGGGGCCAGCGGGCCTCCGATTCGACGCGCGCCTGCAGCAGCCGCCGCGCCCGCGTCAGCACCGCCGCAGCGGCGTAGGCCCAGAAGCCCAGTGTCGCCAGCAGCAGCCCGGCCAGCATCTGCGGCGCGATGGCGCTGCCGCGCGGCGTGATGGACGCGCCCTGGTGCAGCGTGTTCCACCAGCTGACCGAGAAGTACAGCACCGGCAGGTTCAGCGCACCCACCAGCGCCAGCAGCGCGCCGGCCTGGTCGCCGCGGCGCGGGTCGTCCGGCGTGTCGATGGCGCTGGTCAGCGCGATGAAGCCGACGTAGAGCAGGGCCAGCAGCAGGGCCGAGGTGAGCCGCGCGTCCCACACCCACCAGGCACCCCAGGTCGGCCGCCCCCACAGCGAGCCGGTCAACAGCGTCAGCACCGCGAACAGCGCGCCGGTGGGCGCCAGCGCGCGCATCAGCACGAAGGCCAGCCGCGTCTTCCAGGCCAGGCCCCACAAGGCCCAGAAGGCCATCGCGGCGTAGCAGACCATGGCGATCCACGCCGCCGGCACGTGCAGGTAGAGGATGCGGTAGGCCTCGCCCTGCTGGGCGTCGCTGGGCGCGATGAACAGGCCGAGCGCGAGGCCGGCGCCGATGCCCAGCGCGGCCAGCGCCCACAGCGCAGGCAGCAGCCGGCCGGTCAGCGGCAGGAAATGGGCGGGGCTGGCGTAGCGCCAGATCGGGTGGGGTCGGGGCATCAGTCGAGCATCAGTGAAAGCGCTGCGGAGGTGGCCCAGGGCGCCAGCGCGAGCAGTACGGCCAGCCAGGCGCCCAGCAGCAGCAGGGCCGCCTGCGCATTGGCGCCGCCGTTTGCGGCGGCCGTGCCGAAGACGAGCACCGGCACCTGCAGCGGCAGCAGCAGCAGGGCCAGCAGCCCGGCACCGGCGCGGGCATGCAGCACGAGGGCTGCGCCCAGGCCGCCGAGCAGCGCGAGGGCGGGCGTGCCCAGCAGCAGGCTCAGCGCCAGCGGAGTGAGGTTGTCGAGGCCGAACGCCAGGGCCAGCAACGGCGCGACGAGCACGAGGGGCAGGCTGCCCAGGGCCCAGTGCACGGCCAGCTTGAGGGCCACGGCCAGCGGCCGTGGCAGCGGCGCCAGCCACCATTGCTCAAGACTGCCGTCGGCCAGGTCGGGTGCGAACAGGCGCGGCAGCGACAGCAGGCTGCCCAGCAGCGCCGCAATCCACAGCAGCCCCGGCGCCAGCTCGCGCAGCCGCGCCGGCTCCGGCCCCAGCCCGAGCGGGAACATCGCCGCGACGCCGACGACGAAGCCCAGCGGCGTCAGCCACTCCGCCGGCTGGCGCCAGGTGTTGGACCATTCCCGCCGCGCCAGCGCCGCGGCGGCTGCCCAGGGGGCCGGCATCAGGACCACCCCAGCTGCAGGCTGCGCACCGGCCGCTTCAGCGGCAAGGCCTGGTGGCTGGTGAAGACGACGCTGCCGCCTTCGTCGGCATGCCGGTCCAGCCGCTGCGCGAGGCGGTCGGCCATGGCGGTGTCCAGCGCGGCCAGCGGCTCGTCCAGCACCCACAGCCGCGGCGCCCGGGGCAGCCACAGCTGGGCCAGGGCCGCGCGCCGACGCTGGCCCTCGGACAGCTGGGCCAGGCGCAGGCCGGCCGCCTCGTCCAGCCCGACCGGCGCCAGCGCGGCCAGCGCTTCGCCCTCGCTGCAGGGCCGGCCGGCCAGCGCCGCGCTGCTGCGCAACTGCTCGATGACCGACAGCACGTCCTTCAAGCCCGGCCGGTGCCCGATGTAGAGCAGCGCCTGCGCCACGTGCACGCGCCCGGCGCGCGGCGCGCTCAGCCCGCAGATCAGCCGCAGCAGACTGGTCTTGCCGCTGCCGTTGGCGCCTTGCACCCACAGGAGCTGGCCTGGGTGCAGCGCCAGGTCCACGCCGTCGAACAGCGGCCGGCCGCCCCGCGACTGCGCCACCCGCTGCAGGATGAGGACGGGAGGCGGGGCGGTGAGGGCCGGCGTGGTGGTCATGCCCGGCACTCTAGGCAGCACCGCTTGTGCCGCCAACGAAGCAAAACGAGGGAGCTTCTTCAGTTGGCGGCGGTGCGCCCCGCTTGTTCGTTCGGCGCATACCTGTCCTCGATTTGCTTCGTTTGCCGCAGAAGCGTCCGGTCCTAGCCTTGCTCGGTTTTCGCATGAGAGCCGACATGAGCACCCCTGTTCTTGAAGAACCCCAAGCCCTGGCCCGCGCCCGCGACGCCGCCCAGGCCGCCGGACTGTCTTTCGCGGGCAGCCTTGCGCCGCGCGAGGCCTGGGCCCTGGTCCAGGCCGGGCAGGCCGTCCTGGTGGACGTGCGCAGCGCCGAGGAGCGCCATTTCGTGGGCCATGTGCCGGGCAGCCTGCACGTGGCCTGGGCCACCGGCACGTCGCTGAACCGCAATCCGCGCTTTGCGCGCGAGCTGGAGGCCAAGGTGGGCCCCAGGTCCGGCAACGAGCTGCCGGTGCTGCTGCTGTGCCGCAGCGGCAAGCGTTCGGCGCTGGCCGCCGAAGCGGCGGCCAAGGCGGGCCTCGCCAACGTCTTCAATGTGCAGGAAGGCTTCGAGGGCGACAGCGACGAGCACCGCCAGCGCGGCCACTTCAACGGCTGGCGCTTCCACGGCCTGCCCTGGGTGCAGGACTGATGGCCGCCGACCCGACCGACGAGCTGACCGGCATCGTCACCGCGCTGCGTGGGGCGCGCCGCCGCTGGCGCGACGAATACCGGCGCTGGGACGGGGGTGGCCGCGAGCTGCCCTCGCGCGAGCTGCTGGCCGAGGCCGTGCAGCAACTGGCCGGCGCGCTGTTCCCGATGCGCCTGGGCCCGCCCGACCTGCAGCCCGAGGGTGAGGACCACTACGTGGGCCACACGCTGGGCGTGGCCTTCTCGCGGCTGCGCCAGCAGGTGGCGCTGGAACTGGGCCACGACGCGCGGCTGCGCGGCGTCGAGGTGCCGCCCTTCAACGACGCCGTCGAGCGCGTGGCTGCCTTCGCGCGCCGCCTGCCCGCGTTGCGCGAGCTGCTGGACAGCGACGTCATCGCCGCCTTCCAGGGCGACCCCGCCGCGCGCAGCGTGGACGAGGTGCTGCTGTGCTACCCGGGCCTGCACGTGCTGATCAGCCACCGCCTCGCGCACGAGCTCTACGTGCTCGGCCTGCCGCTGATCGCGCGGGTCATCTCGGAGCTGGCGCATGCGCAGACCGGCATCGACATCCATCCCGGCGCGCGCATTGGCGCGGGCTGCTTCATCGACCACGGCACCGGCGTCGTCATCGGCGAAACGGCGGTGCTGGGCGAGCGTGTGCGCATCTACCAGAACGTCACGCTGGGAGCCAAAAGCATCCCCACCGACGAGACCGGCCACGCCCACAAGGGCCAGCCGCGCCACCCCATCGTGGAGGACGACGTCGTCATCTACGCCGGCGCCACCGTGCTGGGCCGCATCACCATCGGCCGCGGTTCGGTCATCGGCGGCAACGTCTGGCTGACACGCAGCCTGCCGCCGGGCAGCCGCGTCTCGCAGGCCGACAGCCAAGCCATCAACCCCTGACCCCTTCCCACCAACGGAGCCTCATCTCAATGGCTGACCTTTCCCAACGCGCGCTCGGCGACGCTTCCGCCCGCCAGCTTGCGAACGCGACCAAGACCGTCCCGCAGCTCTCCACCATCACGCCGCGCTGGCTGACGCACCTGCTGCAGTGGATCCCGGTCGAGGCCGGCATCTACCGCCTCAACAAGGTGGCCGACCCCGAGGCCGTCAAGGTGGCCTGCGCCAAGCGCGACGAGGCCGAGCTGCCCGTCACCTTCGCCGACTACGACGCCGCGCCGCGCGAATACTTCCTGAACGCGGTGGCCACCGTGCTGGACGTGCACACCCGCGTGTCCGACCTCTACAGCAGCCCGCACGACCAGATCAAGGAGCAGCTGCGCCTCGTCATCGAGACGATCAAGGAGCGCCAGGAGTCCGAGCTCATCAACAACCCCGACTACGGCCTGCTGGCGAATGTCGCGGACGAGCAGCGCATCTCCACGCTGACCGGCGCGCCGACGCCGGACGACCTGGACGACCTGCTGAGCAAGGTCTGGAAGGAGCCCGCCTTCTTCCTGACCCATCCACTGGGCATCGCCGCCTTCGGCCGCGAGTGCACCCGCCGTGGCGTGCCGCCGCCCACCATCAGCCTGTTCGGCAGCCAGTTCCTGACCTGGCGCGGCATCCCGCTGATCCCGAGCGACAAGGTGCCGGTCAACGACGGCAAGACCAGCATCATCCTGCTGCGCGTGGGCGACAAGCGCCAGGGCGTTGTCGGCCTGTACCAACCCGGCCTGCCGGGCGAGCAGGGCCCGGGGCTGTCGGTGCGCTTCATGGGCATCAACCGCAACGCGATCGCCTCCTACCTGATCAGCCTGTACTGCTCGCTGGCAGTGCACAGCGACGACGCGCTGGCCGTGCTCGAAGACGTGGAAGTGGGCAAATACCATGAGTACCCTGACACCTACCGCTGACGTGGCGGAGAGCCCGTTCGACGTCGCTGCGCTGGGGCGGCTGGCCAACGAGTTGTTCGGCAGCTTCAGCACCGGGAGCGCCCCGTCGCTGCAGCCGGTGCAGTCGGCCGGCGGCCTGAACGTGCCGGCCAACCCGTTGCCACCGGGGCTGCCGGGCGGGCCGCTGCCGCAGCCGACGACGACGCAGTTCGCCGGCTTCGGTGCCGCGGCGCCGGGCTTGAACCTCGTGCCCACCGGCCCCGACCAGGCCGCCGCGCTGGCGCGCCCGTCGCCCGCACGCGCGCCGCATGCGCAGGCCGGCAATGGCGTGCCGGACGTACTGCTGGCCAGCGTGCCCGGCCTCGACGGCCGCAGCGGTGGCCAACTGCTGGGTGTGCCGCAGCAGATCGCGCCGCCGCAACGCGAAGCCGTGCCCTCCGGGTATTACTTCGTCGAGCCGGCCAGCGTCGTGTCGCAACAGCCGTCGCTCTACGTGCTGGACCTGCAGCGCCACCCCGGCCCGGCCGGCCATCACGCGGGCGAGCTGCCGAACAAGCACCAGCTGCAAGGCCAGCGCGTGCCGTTTGACGTGAACGCCATCCGGCGCGACTTCCCCATCCTGGCGGAGCGCGTCAACGGCCGGCAGCTGGTGTGGTTCGACAACGCCGCCACGACGCAGAAGCCCCAGGCCGTCATCGACCGGCTGAGCCACTTCTACGAGCACGAGAACAGCAACATCCACCGCGCCGCCCACACACTGGCGGCACGCGCGACGGACGCCTACGAGAGCGCCCGTCAGACCGTTGCGAAGTTCGTCAACGCGCGCTCCGCGGAGGAGGTCATCTTCGTGCGCGGCGCCACCGAGGCCATCAACCTGGTGGCCAACACGTGGGGCGAGCAGCACGTCGGCGCGGGTGACGAGATCGTCGTCTCCCACCTGGAGCACCACGCCAACATCGTGCCCTGGCAGCAGCTCGCCGCCCGCAAGGGCGCGCAGCTGCGCGTGATCCCGGTGGACGACACGGGCCAGGTCATCCTCAGCGAAGCCACGAAGCTCATCGGCCCGCGCACCAAGCTGCTCGCCGTCACGCAGGTCAGCAACGCGCTCGGCACCGTCGTGCCGGTGCAGGAGCTGGTGGCTCTCGCGCAGCGCCAGGGTGTGACGACGCTGGTGGACGGCGCGCAGTCGGTGTCCCACCTCGCCGTGGACGTGCAGGCGATCGGCTGCGACTTCTTCATCTTCAGCGGCCACAAGATCTTCGGCCCGACCGGCATCGGTGCCGTCATCGGGCGCAAGGACGTGCTCGACGCCATGCCGCCGTGGCAGGGCGGCGGCAACATGATTGCCGACGTGACGTTCGAGCGCACCGTGTTCCAGCCGGCACCGATGAAGTTCGAGGCCGGCACCGGCAACATCGCCGACGCGGCCGGCCTGGGCGCGGCGCTGGACTACGTCTCGCGCATCGGCCTGGCTTCCATCGCGCGCTACGAGCACGACCTGCTGGCCTATGCGACTGCAGGCCTGCGCCCCATCCCCGGCGTGCGCCTCATCGGCACGGCGGCGGACAAGGCCAGCGTGCTCAGCTTCGTGCTCGCCGGGCATGAGACTGCGGCCGTGGGCAAGGCGCTGGCGGAGGAGGGCATCGCGGTGCGCTCGGGCCACCACTGCGCCCAGCCCATCCTGCGCCGCTTCGGCGTGGAGGCCACCGTGCGGCCGTCGTTCGCCTTCTACAACACCTGCGACGAGATCGACCACCTGGTGTCGGTGGTGCGCAGGCTGGCGAAAGCTTGATCCCTCGCCTGAGCTTGCGCCCGCTGAACGCGGACAAGCCCAGTCGGTCTTGCAGACCGCGCTGCGCCAGTGGCGCAGCTCTTCGGCAGGCACGTCGAGCCCACTGGGCTCAACATGTCCAGCCTCAGCCCTCGAGAGGGCGGCGATGCTCGCGGCGTTGAGCCGCGAGCACATCGCCCTGGCGGGCCGGCTTGGGAGCGGCCCGGCGCTCGGCCCGCTAAACACGCCAACCGCATACCTGTCCTTGCTTTGCTTCGTTTGCCGAAGAAGGCGTCGGCCCTAGCCTTGTGTGGTTTTCGCATGAGGGCCGACATGAGCGCCACTGTTTCCGAGGACCGCCCCGCCACCGCGGGGCTCCGGTCCCAACGCATCGAGATCCGCCCGCTGCCGGGCAGCTTCGCCGCCGAGGTGCTGGGGCTGGACCTGCACCAGCCGCTGGACGAGGCCGACTTCCGCCGCATCCACCGCGCCCATCTGGACCACCACGTGCTGGTGTTCCGCGGCCAGCGCATCACCCCCGAGCAGCAGATCGCCTTCGGCCGCCGCTTCGGCCCGCTGCAGATCCACGTGCTGCACCAGTTCCAGCTGAAGGGTCACCCGGAGATCCTCATCGTCTCCAACGTCGTCGAGGACGGCCAGCCCATCGGCCTCGGCGACGCCGGCCACTTCTGGCATTCCGACCTGTCGTACAAGGCAAGGCCCAGCCTCGGCTCCATGCTGCTGGCGCAGGAGCTGCCGGCCGAAGGTGGCGACACGCTGTTCGCCGACCAGCACGCCGCGTGGATCTCGCTGCCGCCCGAACTCAAGCAGCGTGTGCGCCACCTGCGCGCCGAGCACTCCTACCTCGCCAAGTACGAGGAACTGCGCGAGCGCAGCCCCTGGCGGCCCAAGCTCAGCGACGCGCAGGTGGCGCAGGTCGAGCCGGTCGTGCAGCCGGTGGTGCGCACCCACCCCGAGACGGGCCGCCTGGCCCTGTTCGTCAGCGAGCACTTCACGACCCGCATCGTCGGCCTGCCTGACGACGAAAGCCGCGCGCTGCTGGCCGAGCTGTTCGCCTACGGCAGCGCCCCGCAGCTGCAGTACCGCCATCGCTGGCAGCCGGGCGACATGGTGTTCTGGGACAACCGCTCCGTCACCCACCTCGCCGCCGGCTGCCCGGCCGACCAGCGCCGCCGCATGCACCGCACCACCATCGAAGGCAACGAGCCGTTCTGACCATGACTTTGACAAAGACCCTGCGCCGCCTGGCGCTTTCCGCCCTCATCGCGCTGCCGCTGGCCGCGCAGGCCGAAGGCCGCATCCGCATCGCCGAGCAGTTCGGCGTCGTCTACCTGCTGCTGGACATCGCCAAGGACCAGCAGCTCATCCAGAAGCACGGCAGGGCGCTAGGCCTGCCGGACGTGCAGGTCGAGTTCGTCGAGCTCTCCGGCGGCGCGGCCGTCAACGAGGCGCTGCTGTCGGGCGGCATCGACATCGCCGGCGCCGGCGTCGGCCCGTTGCTCACCATCTGGGACCGCACGAACGGCAAGCAGAACGTGCGCGGCGTGGCCTCGCTCGGCAACTTCCCCTACTACCTCGTCAGCACCAACCCGGCCGTCAGGACGATTGCCGACTTCGGCGACAAGGACCGCATCGCGACGCCCGCCGCCGGCGTGTCCGTGCAGTCGCGCGTGCTGCAGCTGGCCTCCGCCAAGCTCTGGGGCGACGCGCAGTACAACAGGCTGGACAAGCTGCAGGTCGCGCTGCCGCATCCCGAGGCGACTGCGGCGCTCATCAAGGGCGGCACCGAGGTCAACGCGCACTTCGGCAACCCGCCGTTCCAGGACCAGGTGCTGGCCGGCAACCCGGCCGCGCACATCGTGCTGAAGAGCTACGACGTGCTGGGCGGGCCGGCGTCGGCCACGGTGCTTTACGGCACCGAGAAGTTCCGCAGGGAGAACCCCAGGACCTACAAGGCCTTCATCGACGCGCTCGACGAAGCGGCCCGGCTGGTCAAGGCCGACCCCGAGAAGGCCGCCGACATCTACCAGCGCACCAACAAGAGCAAGGTCGACCGCGCGCTGCTGCTGAAGATCATCCGCAACCCCGAGGTGGAGTTCAAGCTGACGCCGCAGAACACCTTCGCATTGGCCGATTTCATGCACCGGGTCGGCGCGATCAAGGCCAAGCCAGCGTCGGTGAAGGACTACTTCTTCGACGACGCCCACCTCGCGGGCGGGAGCTGAGCGTGGCTGCCACCGGAGCGCAGGAACAACAGGCGCTCGCCGCGGCGGCACGGCCGCTGCTGCAGGTGCGCGACCTCACGCTGGAGTACCGCAGCGAGAGCCGCATCGTGCGCGCCACGCACGAGGTCAGCTTCGACGTGTTGTCCGGCGACCGCTTCGTGCTGCTGGGCGCGTCGGGCTGCGGCAAGAGCTCGCTGCTGAAGTCGGTCGCCGGCTTCCTGCCGCCGCGCTCGGGCGAGGTGCTGCTGGACGGACGCCCGGTTACCGAGCCCGGCCCCGACCGCGTCGTCGTGTTCCAGGAGTTCGACCAATTGCCGCCGTGGAAGCGCGTGCTCGACAACGTGGCGTTCGGGCTCATCGCGTCGCGCCAGTGCGGCAGCGACGAAGCCCGCGAGCGCGCCGCGCAGGCGCTGGCCACCGTGGGCCTGGCCCAGGCGGCCGATGCCTACCCGCACCAGCTCAGCGGCGGCATGAAGCAGCGCGTGGCCATCGCCCGCGCGTTGGTGATGCGGCCGCGCGTGCTGTTGATGGACGAGCCCTTCGCCGCGCTGGACGCGCTGACCCGCCGCAGCCTGCAGGAAGAGTTGTTGCGGCTGTGGCAGGAGCTGCGTTTCACGCTGCTGTTCGTCACCCACTCCATCGAGGAGGCGCTGCTGGTGGGCAACCGCATCCTGCTGCTGTCGCCGCACCCGGGCCGCGTGCGCGCCGAGCTGGACGCGCAGGCCTTCGGCTTCGGCAGCGCCGGCAGTGCCGCCTTCCAGGCGCAGCAGCAGCGCATCCACCGCCTGCTGTTCGAGCTATGAGCTACGTCCACCCCCGTCCCGAGTTCGAACGCGAGCTGCCGCCGCTGCCCGCGCCCAGCGTCGAGGCGCCGCTGCATGCCGCACGGCGCCTGTGGCAGCGCGACGGCGTCCGCCAGGTCGTCGTGCTGGTGCTCATCGCCGCCGCCTGGGAGCTGGCCGCGCGCTGGGCCGGCAACGACCTGCTGCTGCCCGGCTTCCTGCAGGCCGCGCAGGCCTGGTGGAGCGACCTGCGCAACGGCGAGCTGCTGGCGCGCACGGGCGTGTCGCTGTCGCTGCTGCTGCAGGGCTATGCGCTGGGCACCGCGCTGGCGCTGACGCTGTCGGCGCTGGCCGTCGCGACCCGGCCGGGGCGCGACGTGCTGGTCACGCTGACCTCGCTGTTCAACCCGCTGCCCGCCATCGCGCTGCTGCCGCTGGCGCTGCTGTGGTTCGGCCTCGGCCAGGGCAGCCTGGTCTTCGTGCTGGTGCATGCCGTGCTGTGGCCGCTGGCGCTGTCCACGCTGTCGGGCTTCCAGGGCGTGCCGGAGACGCTGCGCATGGCGGGCCGCAACTACGGCCTGCGCGGGCTGCGCTACGTGCTGCTCATCCTCGTGCCGGCGGCGCTGCCGGCCATCCTGTCGGGCCTGCGCATCGGCTGGGCGTTCGCCTGGCGCACGCTGATCGCGGCGGAGCTGTTCTTCGGCGCGTCGTCCGGCCGCGGCGGCCTGGGCTGGTACATCTTCCAGAGCCGCAACGAGCTGCTGACCGACCGCGTCTTCGCCGGCCTCGCCACCGTCGTGCTGATCGGCTGGCTGGTGGAGCGCTGCGTGTTCGACACCGTCGAGCGGCTGACGGTGCGGCGCTGGGGCATGCAGCGCTGAAGGCCGGCGGGCGGGACGGCCCGTCGACTCGTGCTGCCTACTGCGCATTCACCTTCAGCCAGTTGATGTTCCACTCCTTGCCGACGGACTTCAGGCGCAGCGTGTGGTTGCCGGCCGCCAAGGCAAAGGGTGTGCTGGCCTGAGTGACCCAGGTCTGCCAGCCGCCCGTGTTGGGCACGGCCATCGCGGCGACGGTCTTGACGCCGTCCACCCAGACTTCGAAGCCGGCGCTGCCATTGGCCGTCGCCAGGCGGTAGTCGATCGTGAAGTTGCCGGCCGTGGCGACGCTGATCTTGAACTCGATGTAGTCGTCCGGGTCGAAGTGGCCTACGTCCTGGCCGCCGCCGGTGTCGCTGCAGTTCTCCAGCTCGACGCCGCTCATCGCGGTGAAGGCCTCGGCTTGCAGCGTCGCCGATACCGGCACGTATTGCACGCTGGTGCTGGCGACGTCGCTGTAGTAGCTCTCGTTGACGGCCGTGATCGAGGACACGACGTAGTAGTACGTCGTGCCGGGCGCGGCGGTGGTGTCGGTGTACGTGGCGGCGGCCACCTTGTCGGCGAGCTTGGTGAAGCCGCCGGCCGAGCTGGTGCTGCGGTAGACGTTGTAACCCGTCACCTTGGCGTCGCTGCTGGCGCTCCAGCTCAGCGTGTTGCTGCCGGCGCCTTCCGTCAGCTTCAGCCCGGTCGGCCGCGCCGGCAGCTGGAAGACTTCCGGCGCGGTGGCACTCGTCATCCACTGCGCCAGGCCCGAATGCACCTCGTAGGCCTGCGTCGCGTAGCTCTTGAACAGCGCCTCGATCTCGGCGACGGTGGCGGTCGTGAAGTCCACCTTGCCGTTCATGTCGACAACGTCCTTGCCCTGCACCGGCGGCTTGTCGAGCAGGTACATCTCGGCCCAGGTGTTGGCGCTGCCGTTGTCCTTGAACAGGCCGCTCAGCGTGTAGGTCCTGCCACCCTGCAGCGTGATGGCCTGGTAGACGCCGCCGTTGATGTCGCCGGTCACGCCCGCCGGGCGTGTCACACGCAGCACCGCGCCGTCGCTGCCCGTCGGCGCCTTGCCCGCGGTCGTGTCGTTGAAGTCCAGCGCCAAGCTGCCGCTGATGGCCAGCGTCGTCCAGCCCGTGTTCGACCCGAAGCCGCCGTTGGCGATGACATCGGTGTTGCTCGTGGTGTCGACGATGCTGATCTTGTCGAAGGCCACGTCCGGGTTGCTGCCGCCCAATGCGCCGGTCTTGATGACGAAGTAGTAGGTCTTGGCGCCCGTGCCACCCACCTTGATCGTCGTCGTCTTCGCCGCGCAGGCGTTCGCGAAGCTCGCATCCCAGCCCGCGCAGTCCCAGGTGCTGGCCTTGACGACCATGCCCACGCCGGTATCCGTGTTGGTGTTGGCCGCGTTGGTCACCATGCCCCAGCTGCCCTTGCCCGAGCCGCCCGCCGCGCTGACGAACTTGTACGCCCACGACGTGGACGCCCAGCCGTAGCTGGCATAGGTGTCGTAGGTGGCGCGGCCGATCTGGCCGCCCAGGTCGAGCCCGGCGCCCTGCCAGGGCTGGAACTCACCCACCAGCAGCGGGATCTTCAGCTCACTGACCTGCTTGTTGTAGGCGCACACGCCCGTGGTGCCGGTCGGGCCGCAGCGCAGCCAGTCGCGGTGGATCATGTAGGGCGTGTCAGCGGGGCGGTCGCCGAACAGGCCGGGGTAGGGGTGGATCTCGAAAGCGACGTTGGTGAAGCCCTTTGACGTCGGATTGCCGTAGGCATCGATGCTGCCGTAGTGGCTGGGCAGCAGCACGATGTGCTTGTCGTCGATGGCGCGGATGGTCTTGTACAGGTCCTCGACGCGCGTCACCATCGCCTCGGCGGTCGAGCCCCAGGGCTCGTTGAGCGGGTCATAGGCCGCGACCACCGGTTCGTCCCTGTACTTGGTGGCGATCTGCTGCCACAGCCACCGGGTGCGCTCCTGCGCGTCGGTGTCGGTCCAGTACTTGTTCTGGCCGGCGCAGCCGGTGTGGTCGTTGGGCGTCTGGCCGCCGGGGGCACCGTGCAGGTCCAGGATGACGTAGATGCCGCGCTTCTTGGCTTGGGCAATGCTCCAGTCCAGGTATCTCCAGGCATCGGCGCGCAGCGTTTTGGGCTTTTTCTCGTCCTCGATGACGCTCCACAGGATGGGCAGGCGCACGAGGTTGAAGCCGAAGGCCTGGAGCTGGTCCCAGTCCCGTTCGGTGATCCAGCTGTCGCGGAACAGCTTGATGAGTCGCTCCTTCTCGTCGTAGCCGAAGCGCTCGGTCAGCTTGGCTTCCAGCGTGCACTGGTCGGTCACGCCGTTGCCGCCCTGGCCCATCATCCAGAACTCCTGCACGAGCCAGTTGCCCAGGTTGGTGCCCTTCAACAGTACCTGCGTGCCGCTGGCGTTGACCCATTTGACGCCGTCGGTCTTCAGCTGCGTGAAGTTGTCGACGGGCGCCGGGGCTGGGCTGGGCGCCGGCGAACTGTTGGCTCCTCCGCCACAGCCGATCAGCAGGGCAGCGCCCATCAGGCCGCCGATCAACGCGACACGCGCAGAACTGCCAAGCTGGCAGGCAGCGCCCCTCACAAACCCTTGTCTTCCCACGTCTTGTCTCCGTCGTTGAATTGGAATCGGTTCCAATCAAGTATCCGAGACGGGCTAGAAGATTGTCAACAGTCCCTGGGAAACGCCCTGGGAATCCGAGCTTGTTGGCAAAGTTTTCCGAATTTTTCATGGAATCGGTTCCACTGATGCTTCGGCGCCGCGGTGGCGGCTACCACTGACGCGGCGCATGGCACGCGGCTTGCCGGCTGCCGGAGCGGGCTGCTGACGCCTTTTGTCAGGGTGGCGTTGCCTAACATGCCCGTCACTTCACACCACTGCAGGAGCGACGATGGAAACGAATGAACTGCACCGCGGCCGGCTGATCGACCATCTGCAACTGGTCGTGCGTGACCTCGAAGCCAGCTACCGCTTCTACGAGGCGGCATTCAAGGTGCTGGAGATCCCCATCGGCGACAAGACCGCCGATTACTTCTGGGCCGACGAGCTGTTCGTGTCCACCGCGCAAAGCCAGGCTGCGCAGGGCGAGCTGACCGGCCGCGTGCACCTGGCCTTCCAGGCCAAGGACCGCGCCGCCGTCGACGCCTTCCATAAGGCCGCGCTGGCGGCCGGCGGCAAGGACCATGGCGCACCGGGCGAGCGCCCCTATCACCCGGGCTACTACGCCGCCTTCGTGCTGGACCCCGACGGCAACAACATCGAGGCGGTTTTCCACGGCCCGGCCCAGCGCAGCGCGGCGTCGGTCAAGGTGACGTTCTGAACCTCGGGGCGGTCCTTCAAGCGCGCAGCGGCCGGCTCAGGAAGGGCGAACCCGCTGCCGCGAAGCGCCACGGCAGCTCCGCCGCCTGCCGGATGCCGATGCGCGGCCCGCTGACGATGTCCATCATGGGCTGCCCGGGCGGCAGCCAGGCGAACGGCGGCGCGTCCAGCGGCAGCCCGTCATGCGAGCGGTCGACCGCCAGCGCCTGGCACACCCGCCCCGGGCCGGCGGCCAGCAGGCGCAGCTGCGTGCTGCCACGGCGCTGGCACATCGCCGCCACGCCGTCCGTGGGCTGCAAGGCGCGGATCAGCACGGCGGCGCCGTGGCCGGCCTCGCGGCAGACGGCGTTCAGGCACCAGTGCAAGCCATAGCTCCGGTACACGTAGGCATGGCCCGGCGGGCCGAACATCGCAGCATTGCGGGGGGTGGGGCCACGGAAGCTGTGCGAGGCCGGGTCGCCGCCGTCATAGGCCTCGGTTTCGACGATGACGCCGCCGACGCCGTCGACCAGCAGCGTCCAGCCGATCAGCTGGCGGGCGAGGGTGACGGGGTCGGTGTCGAAGCTGGGCGTCATCGCGCGGAGGGGCAAGGCACGTGCCGGAGCAGGCCCTGCGGCTGGGCGGCGGGGCGGCCCTTCTCTCAGTTTGCCGCGAAGCAGTAGAGCAGGCCGGCGCCGCCCGTGGCCACCAGCTTGGGCTGGCTGCAGCCGCGGCTGCCGTGGGCGGAGTTCCACGAGGCATTGCCGCCGCCGGTGCGGTCGAAGTGGCCGAGCTGCACCGAGCCGTCCTCGGCGCCCGAGCTGTAGTTGCGGCAGGTCTTGTCGGCACCCTCGGGGTAGGCGCGGCCTTCCGGCGTGGAGCCGGTCAGGATGTCGTGCTCGTTGGGCGTGTCGCCAGCGGCCTTGGGGCGTTCGCCCTTCTCGGTCAGCGCGGTGTTGCGCGTCAGGTTGCTGCCGAGCTGGGCCAGCTCCAGCGTGTCGCCATGCAGGTGGGCCACGTCGCGCGCGACGACCTGTCCGCGCACATTGGTCCACGGCCCCTTGCCGATGCGGTCGCGGGCGTTGACGGCGCCGGGGCCTTGCGTGCTCAGGTAGGCGCGCCAGGTCTTGAAGGGCGTGCCGGCCGCGTCGGCCAGCTTCTGGCAGTGCGCGTCGGCGCCTTCCAGGCCGCCGTAGTTGGCACCGTTGCCGCCACCGATGCTGGTGACGAAGAAGCTGAAGGGCGGCGGGGGCGGCGCGCTGGCAGCTGCGGCGGGTGCGGTCTGGGCCTGGGCGCCGAAGGCGGCGAGCAGGGCAGCAAGGGAAAGCATGTGTTTCATATGGGGTTCCTGAGCGCAGCGCCCATCGGGCGCGCGCGATTCATCCAGCGGCCGCCGTGGAACCGGCTTTGCCGGGCCACCAGCGGCGCCCCCTCGAAGGGGGCCGGCGAAGCCGGTAGGGGGTGAGCTCAATTCCTGTAGTCGTCGTGGCAGGCCTTGCAGGTCTTTTGCAGGGCGGCGAGCTGGGCCTTGACGGCGGCGACATCGCCGGTCTGGGCGACGCGGGCGAGCTCATTGGCTTCCTTGCCGAAGGCGGCCTGGGCCGCGGCGGCACCGGAGGCGTCGCTGAACAGCGTGGGCTTGACGCTGGTGTCGTGCCAGCCCTTGCCGGTCTCGGTGGAGGCGGGGAATAGCGAAGGCAGGCCGCCGTTGGCGACGGCGGCAATGGTGTTGGCCGCGCGGATGACGTCGTCCTTGTTGTAGGCGCCGTCGACATTGGCCTTGACGCGGCCGGTGTTCCAGCCGATGACCTGGTAGGCCGACTGGCGCCACTTGATCAGCTGTTCGGGCTTGGGCGCCTGCTGGGCTTGGGCGGATGCGGCCAGCAGCAGGGCGGCCAGAGCGGTGAGGGTTGCTTTCATGGTTTGCGTGGGTGGCGGGAGGGGATTACTTGGCGCGGCCGGTGTAGCCCTGGGCCAGCGTGTCGATGCGCCAGGCCGCACCGCGGCCGACGACGAAGAGCTGCTTCTTGTCCACGCCGGCAAAGGCGAGGTTCTGCGGCTGCTTGGGCAGCGAGATGACGCCCAGGGCCTGGCCGTTGGCGTCGAAGACCTCCACGCCGGCATTGGTTGCGACATAGAGCCGGCCCTGGGCATCGACGGCCAGGCCGTCGGCGCCGCTGCTGAAGCTGCCGTTCTGGGCCTGGCGATAACCGGCCAGCTTGGCGAACCGGCGCTGGGGGCCGAGGCTGCCGTCGGCCTGCAGGGCATAGGCCAGCACATGCTCGCCGGCGGTGTCGGCGACGAACAGCGTCTTCTCGTCGGGGCTGAGCTGGATGCCGTTGGGCCGCGTGATGTCGGCCGCCAGGCGCTCGAGCAGGCCGGGCTTGACGCGGTAGACGGCGGGCGGCGCGACCTCGCCGGTGGGCGCGGGCTGCTGGTTGGCGTTGCGGCCCGAGTCGGTGAAATAGATGCTGCCGTCGCGGGCGACGACGAGGTCGTTGGGCCGGCCGAAGGGCTTGCCGCCCCAGCCGCTGGCGAGGGTCCTGGCGGCTGCGCCCAGGGTGCCGACGCGGGTGTCGTTGACCTGCACGGCGACGATCTCGCCGGCCGCATTCAGGCCCAGGCCATTGGCGCCGTTGGTGTCGCGCAGATGGGTGCTGAGGTGGCCGTCGGCGGCGATGCGGGTGATGCGTGCATCCTGGGTCTCGGTGAAGACGAAGCTGCCGTCGGGCAGGCCCAGTGGCCCCTCGGTGCCCTTGAAGCCCTCGCCCAGCACGACGATGGGCGTGCCGTCGGCGACGACGCCGGCGATGGCGCCGGTGCGTGCCGGTGCCGGCGCAAGGGCCTGCACGGCGGCCAGCGCGGCGTCCACGTTCGCCTCCGGCGCCAGGCCATCGACCGTGGCGACGATGCGCCCGTCGCGGCCGACGACGAAGCTGGTGCGCTCGGCGCGGGCATGGGTGATGTCCTGGCCCTTGGTGGTCTTGCGGCCGGCCGGCGTTGCGGTGGTCGCAATGTCGAAGGCTCGCGCCACCTGGCCGTCGGCATCGGACGCGACGGTGAGGCGGCCGGCGCAGGTCTCGGGATCGGCGGAGAACTCGCGCAGGCGCTCCAGGCCATCGCCCGACACGCCGATGACCGTGGCGCCCGCGGCCGTGAAGCGGGCCAGGTTCTCGGCAAAGGCATGGGCCTGCAGATTGCAGCCACCGGTGAAGGCGGCGGGATAGAAGTAGACGACGACGGGTCCCTTGGTCAGGGCGTCCTTGAGCTGGAAGTCGACGGTCTTGCCGGCCAGCGCGGCGGTGGCGCGGAAGTCGGGCGCGGCATTGCCGGGCTTCAGGGCGGCCTGGGCCGCGCCGGCGATGAGGGCCAGCGAGAGGGCAATGGATTTCATGGGGTCCTCAGGGGAAGGGCTTGTAGGGGTCGTGGCAGTCGTTGCAGGCCAGCGCGATGGCGCGTGCGGCCTGCACGGCGGCGGCCGGATCGCCCTGGGCCAGGTGGGCCGGGATGGCCATGGCATGACGCTCGCCGTCGCGCGACAGGGCCACGGCGTCGGCGGCCGGGTAGTCGCGCTCGAAATAGCCGGCCATGTCGGCGTAGAGCTTCTGCAGTGCCTGCGCGTCGGCCACGGCCTGGTCGGTGCGGCCGGCGGCGATGTGCTTTTGCACGCTGACGATCCGGCTGTCGATGGCGCGCATCCACACGTCGAACTCGAGGCGGGTGGCGGCCTGGGTCAGCGGTGCTGCGAGCAACGCGATGAGCATCAGTCTCTTCATTTGGGTTTCTTGTAGACATCGTGGCAGGTCTTGCAGCTGCGGGTGAGGTCGGTCAGGGCGTCCATGGCGGCGTCGTAGTTGCCGGCCTCCACGGCTGCGGCGATGGCCGTGGCGTGGGCCTGCGACTTGCGCGCGAAGTCGACGCCGCGGGCGGCGTCTGCCTTGGCGCTGAAGTGGCCTTCGACCTGCTGGAAATAACGGGCCAGTTCCTTGGCGTCGTCGAGGGCCTTCTTGTCCTGCAGGCTGATGCGCGAGTCGAGGCTGTGCAGCGTGTCCTCGGCGTCGCGCATGCTGTCGGCGTCGACCTGGGCGGCAAGCGCGGCGGTTGCGATGAGCAGCGGAAGGAGGGCTGCTGTCAGGGTGCTTCGCATCGGTTTCCTGAGTTGCTTTTGCAGAGGGAGCGTTTCATCGCTGCATTGCCGGGAGTCCGCCCCGGCGGGCGGGTAACTTTCTTCTGCGGGGCCAGAAGAAAGTCACCAAAGAAGAGGCCCTGAACCGCACGCCATCCCGACACCGCCACGACCGGCGCGCGAAAACGGTCAGCGATGTTGTGGGCAGACGCGACCCGCTTCGCTCTCGCTGCTGTCCCTATGACGAGCACCACAGCTCGCCCCTTCACGCCCGTCAACGCCGGCTGCACGCCGGGCTCACCAGGAATACCGCGTCGCTGGGGCGACGCCCCGATGGATGCTGCGCAGTGATCGCGTCGCCCGAGCGACGCTGCATTGGCTGTTCTTCTCGTGAGCACGGCGTGCAGCCGCGCGTTAGGCGGGGTGAAGTGGTGATGGGTGATGCTGGTGACAAGGACAGCAGCGAGAGCGCAGCGGGTCGCGTGTGGGCGTCATTCAGCGGGCTGTTTTCGCGCGCCGCTGATGGCGGCGTCGTGCTCGTGTGCGGTTCAGGGCCTCTTCTTTGGTGACTTTCTTCTGGCCCCGCAGAAGAAAGTTACCCCGCTGCCGGGCGGGACTCCCGGCAATGCAGCGATGAAGCGCACACCCCCGCCAAAGCACCCTCACATCAAGCCAGGATCTCCTTGATCACATCCCCAAACACCGTCGTCGCCTTCTCCGCCCGCCCCTGATGCGCGAACACCAGCTTCTTGTGGTTGAGTCCCAGCTGCCACAGCAGCGTCGCCTGCAGGTCGTAGGTGTCCACCACGCCACTCTCGGCGCGCAGCCCGATCTCGTCCGTCGAGCCATACGTGCCCGGCTTGATGCCGCCGCCGGCGATCCACTGCGTGTAGCCCCAGGGGTTGTGGTCACGCCCGTTGCCCGACTGCCCATAGGGCGTGCGGCCGAACTCCGAAGCCCACACCACCAGCGTCGTGTCCAGCAGCCCACGGGCCTTCAGGTCCGCCAGCAAAGCGCCGACCGGCTGATCCACCTGCTTGCACATGACCGCGTGGTTCTTCTCCAGGTTGTTGTGCGCATCCCATGAATCCACGCTGTTGTCCGGCGCGCCGGAGATGACGTGCACGAAGCGCACGCCGCGCTCCACGAGGCGGCGGGCGCGCAGCAGCGCCGTGCCGTACTCGTCGGTCTCCTTGGTGCCGATGCCATAGGCCGCCTTGGTGGCGGCCGTCTCCTTGGCCAGGTCGACAGCTTCGGGCGCCGAGACCTGCATGCGATAGGCCAGGTCATAGCTCTTGGCGCGTGCGATCAGCTCGGTGTCGCCCGGGTAGCGCTCGGCATGGTCGCTGTTCAGCGCGCGCAGCAGGTCCAGCTGGGCGCGCTGTTCCTTCTCGGTGATGCCTTCGGGCCGGGCCAGGTGCAGGATGGGCGAGTCGCCCTTGCGGAAGGGCGTGCCCTGCAGGGCCGCGGGCAGGAAGCCGCTGCTCCAGATGACGGCGCCACGGCCGCCGCCGGCCGCGCCCACGCCGGTGGGCAGCACGACGAAGGCAGGCAGGTCGGGGTTGGCCGAGCCCAGGCCGTACTGCACCCACGAGCCCAGCGCCGGACGGCCCGGCACCAGGCCTGCCGTGTGCAGCTTCAACGAGGCGATGACGTGGGTGCTGCCCTCGGTCTTGCTGCCCTTCAGGAAGGCGATGTCGTCCACCTGCTTGGCGATGTTGGGCAGCAGGTCCGACACCCAGGCACCGCTCTCGCCATGCTGCTTCCAGGTGCGCTTGCTGGCGTAGAGGTTGCCCACGCCGCCGTCGGTGGCCGTCTTCAGGTCCTTGCCGAAACTGTCGGGCAGGGGCGTGCCGGCCAGCTTGATCAGCTCGGGCTTGTAGTCGAACAGGTCCAGCGTGCTGGGTGCGCCGGCCATGTGCAGCCAGATGACGGCCTTGGCCTTGGGCGCGTGATGGGGCTGGCGCGGCGTGGTGGGATCGAACAGCTCGCTGGCGAAGGCGGCATTCAGGCTGCCCAGGCCGCCGAAGCCGAAGGCGCCTGCAGCGGCAGCACCCGCGGCCGTGCCGAGGAAATGACGACGGGAATGGTGGTGGTGGCTCATCTCAAACCTCAGAAGCGATAGGTGAATTCATTGGTGTTGACCAGCGTGTGCACGAGGTCGACGAAGGCGGCGGCGCGGGCCTTGCTCTGGCCCTTGACGGGGCCGCTGCTCGTCGTGGCCGAGGCCACCGTCGTGCCGCCGCCGTCGTCAGGCGAGTCCTCGCCATCGCCCTTCTTGCGCTTGGCGGCCTGCTGCTCCAGATAGCTCAGGAAGGCGGTGCGCTCGTAGCGGTCGGGCTCGCGCTTGTAGGCGGCCTTGTAGAAGCCGTCGATCTGCCTGGCGAGCTTGGGGTCGACGCCCCAGCCGTCGGGCAGGTGCGGCTTCTTGACCGAGGCGGCCTGGTCGGCCTGCAGGCTCTCCTGCGCATTCAGGAAGGCGACCAGCTTTTCCTTCTCCTGGGCCGTCGGCTTGCGCGAGAACAGGATCTCGTAGGCGCGGTCGATCTGCGCGCCCTCGTTCGGCCCGACCTCCTGGATGACGCGGCCGGCCAGGGCCTGGCTCCAGCCCAGCACGAGGTCGCTGTTGACCAGGGCCAGGGCCTGGGGCGCCGTCGTCGTCACGTCACGCTTGAAGTGGGGCGACTGCGGGTTGGCCCAGTCGAAGGTCTCCAGCAGCGGGTAGGGCGAGTTGCGCAGCACGAAGACGTAGAGGCTGCGGCGGTTGTGGTCGCGCGGGTCCTCCGAGGTCTGCCAGCGGTTGCGCTGGCCGCCGATGTCGAAGTTGGGCGGTATGGGCGGGTAGACCGACGGGCCGCCGCGCTTCTCCTCCAGCAGGCCCGAGGCGGCCAGCAGCGAGTCGCGCAGCTGCTCGGCCTCCAGGCGCTGGCGCGGGAAGGCCCAGAGCAGCTTGTTGTCGGCGTCTTCCTTCACTTCGCGAGCCTGGCTGGCCTGGCGGTAGGTGCTGGACAGCAGGATCTGCCTGTGCAGCTTCTTCACGCTCCAGCCGTTCTTGACGAAGTCCGTCGCCAGCTTGTCGAGCAGCTCGGGGTTGACCGGCTTGCTGCCCGTCTTGCCGAAGTCGGCCACCGTCTCGACGATGCCGCGGCCGAAGAACTGGCCCCACTGGCGATTGACGAAGACGCGCGCCGTCAGGCCGTTGTCCGGGCTGACCAGCCAGTTGGCCAGCGCCGTGCGGCGGCCCGACGACGTCGCGGTGGGCTGGATGGGCAGCGTGGTGTTGTCGGTCAGCAGCGCGGGCAGGCCCGGCTGCACCTCCTGCAGCGGCCGGTCGTAGATGCCCTTGAACAGCACCTTGGTCGGCGGTGCGTCAGGCCCCAGCTCCACCATCGTCGAGATGGCGCCCGGGTCCTTGGGCTTGAGGTGGTCGAACTTCTTCAGCTGCTCGCCCAGGGCCTGGTACTTGGCGTAGGCGTCCTTGTCCTTGGTCTTGAGCTGGTTCTCGGCGTTGCGCGTGCGGCCCTGCATCGTCCACAGGTTGCGGTGGTAGATCCAGCGGTCGTAGGCATTGCGCTCGGAGGCCGGCTTGTTGATGGACTCGCGCGTGGCCGGCACGAAGCCCGACAGGCGGTCGCTCTCCAGCTTGTCGATGGTGGGCTTGAGGATGGCGTCGCGCTGTTCGCGGATGTCCTGAGTCGCGGCCTCCCACTTCGCCAGCTGCGCGTCGTAGTCGGCCTTGGCCTTGGCCGTGAGCGGCGAGACATCGTCCTTCCAGCTCGCGTTGGCGAAGAAGGCCTGGAACTGGTAGTACTCCTGCTGCGTGATCTTCTCGGTCTTGTGGTCATGGCACTGGGCGCAGCCCAGCGTCGTACCGAGGAAGACCGAGGCCACCGTGTCCGTCAGGTCGTTGGCGACCTCCTGCTTCTTCAGGTTCAGGTCGCGGGCGTTGATCTCGTCGGGCAGGTTGCGCAGGAAGCCGGTGGCAATCAGCGCCTCCGTCTGACCGGGCCACAGTTCGTCGCCGGCGATCTGCTCCTTGACGAAGCGGTCGAAGGGCTTGTCGCTGTTGAAGGCGTTGACGACGTAGTCGCGGTAGCGCCAGATGTTGGGCCGGGTGCCGTCGGTGTTGTAGCCGTCGCTGTCGGCATAGCGGCTCACGTCCAGCCAGCGGCGCGCCTGGCGCTCGCCGTAGCGCGGCGAGGCCAGCAGCCGGTCGACGAGCTTCTCGTGCGCCTTGGGCGACTTGTCGTTGACGAAGGCGTTCACCTCCTCGGGCGTGGGCAGCAGGCCCCAGGCGTCGAGCGTCGCGCGGCGAATGTAGGCGCGGCGATCAGCCTCGGGCGAGGGTGCGATGCCCTTCGCTTCGAGCTTGGCCAGCACGAAGGCGTCCAGCGGCTGGCGCACCCAGGCCTTGGCCTTGACGGCAGGCGTGGGCAGGTCGGCCTTGAGCGGCGTGTACGACCACGGGCGTTCGCTGCCCTTGACGAAGCCGCCGGGCGGTGCGTAGTCCTCGGCGGGGCTGAGGGTGGTGAAGCCCGCCAGCAGCGCGGCGGCGGCGAGGGGGGCGATCCGGAATGTCGGCATCAAGGTCTCCGGGAAAAGTGTTCGAGGCGGTCAGCGCAATAAGCGCGCCAGGCAAAACGGCGCGAACGCGGGCGAAAACGGGGTGGATTTGCGGTCGGCGCAACAGCGCTGCTGGCGTGCTGTTGCGCCCTCAACAGTGCTTACAACTTCGCCATGAACTGGATGCCCACGCTGCGCGGCAGGGCCGGCGTGTAGCTGGTGCTCGTGCGGCTGCGCACGGTGTCGTCGTCGAAGAGGTTCTTGACGAGCAGCGTCACGTTGAAGCTCTTGTTGCGCGTGCCGAAGCCGATGCCGGCGTCCACCGTCGTGCTCTTGGGCACGACCGAGTAGGCGGACAGGCCCACGTCGGAGTAGTACGACGAGGAGAACGCCACGTTGGCCGTGTAGTTGATCTCCTTGTCGCCCCAGGCCGGCTGGCGGTAGTCGATGCCGACGTTGCCGGTGTACTTGGCCGCGCCCGCCAGCGGCTTGCCGCTGAGGTCGGTGTATGGCGTGGCCCCGGGGAAGTTGTCCTCGGTGCGCTGCGCGGCATTCGGGAAGGACTTGTACTTCGCGTCGTTGTAGGCCGCCGAGAAGCGCACGGTGAGGTTCTGGATGCCACCGTACACGCCGTCGATCTCCAGCCCCTTGACCTCCACCTTGGGCACGTTGCCGGTGGCGCTCGTGTAGTAGAAGGTGCCGTCGTTGTTCAGCGCGGTCGTGTAGCTGTCGACCACGCGCACGCTCTGCTGGTAGTCCTTGATGCGGGTCAGGAAGATGTCGGCGTTGAAGATCAGCGTCTTGTTCAGCAGGGCCGACTTGAAGCCCAGCTCGACGCTGTCGGTCTTCTCGGGCCTGACGAGGGCCGACACGCCGTTGACGAACTGCGCGATGCCGGCCTTCTCGCCGTGCTGCAGCGACGCGTAGCCGGTCAGGTCGCGGCCGAACTTGTAGCTCGGGCTCAGCACCCAGGCCGGCTGCGTCTTCTTGAAGGGTTCGGCCTCGGCGGTCGGGAAGAGCACGCCGATGTTGGTCTGGCGGATGGCCTTGGCGTCGGCCACCTGGCGCCGCTGGGCCGCCGTGAGGGCGGCGTAGGTCGAGACGTTGAAGTACTTCTGCGCGGTGGCGTCGGCCAGTGCGATCTGCGCGGCGCTGTTGCCCGGCAGCAGGTCGCCGATCGCGTAGTTGACGCCATTGATCGTCTGCGCCGTCGCCGCCGAGGCGAAGCCGCCCAGCGCCACGCCGTTGACGCTGGCCGGGTTCAGCTCCGGCGCGCTGCCGTCGCTGGTGATGCGGCTGGTGCCGGTGTTGCGGCGGTCCTCGCGCGTCAGGCGGGCGCCGGTGGTCAGCGTCAGCTCCGGGCTGAGGTGCCAGTTGGCCTGGGCAAAGATGGCCGCGCTCTTGTTGCGGATGTCCTGCACGCCGGTCGGGCTGTTGTACGAGGTCTTCACGTTGGCCAGGCTGTTGCGCAGCAGGTCGCGGCCGGCGCCATCGGCGTCCAGGCGGTTGTACTGCGCGTTCGTCGCGAACCAGGCGCCCGCATCGTTGCCCCACCAGCGGCGGTAGTCGGCGGTGTTGTCCACCTTGATGAAATACAGGCCCGCCTGGTAGTCGACGAAGCCGCCTGGCGCCGAGGTCAGGCGCAGCTCCTGCGTGGCCTGCTTGTAGTCGTTCCAGAAGCCGCCGGCATTGCGGTAGACGTCGAAGGGCGTGGCGTCGTCGTTCACGGCGTTGAAGTGGTAGCTCTTCCAGGCCGTGATGGAGGTCAGCGTGTGGCTGCCGAGCTGCCAGTTCAGGTCGGCCGTGGCGCCGGAGCTGCCGGTGACGAGGCCGCGCACCGAGTCGGTGGTGATGGCGTTCTGGAGTCGCTGAGCGAGTAGCCGGTGTTGTCCTTGAACCAGCGGCGGTCCAGGCGCTGCTCGTTGGTCAGCGTCGTGATGGGGGCACCGTTGGAATACGCCGTCGGCGGGTTGACGACGGGGAAGCTGCGGCCGTTGGTCGTCTCGCCCGCGCGCGGCTGCAGGTCGAAGGCCAGGCGCGCCTTGAAGTCGGGCGACGGCGTGATGAGGAACTGCACGCGGCCGGAGATGCGATCGGTGTTGGTGTAGCTGACGTCGCGGTTGTAGGCGTTCTTGATGTCGCCCGCGCCGCGATTGGCCGAGAAGGTGCCGCGCCAGGCGATGAGGCCGTCCACGACCGGCCCGCCGACGGCGGCGGTGGCGAACAGGCCGTCGCGCTGGCGAAAGCCCAGCGTGAAGTCGGCCGTCGGCGTGAAGCTGGGGCGCTTGGTCGTGAAGATGACGTTGCCGACGCTGGCGTTCTTGCCCAGCAGCGTGCCCTGCGGGCCGCGCGTGACTTCGATGGTGTCGATGTCGACGAAGTCGAAGCTGGAGGTCAGCGCGTTGTAGGCGTAGGAGACGCCGTCCACGATGATGCCCACGCTCGGATCCTGGGCCTCGGTCTGGCCGATCTTGCCGATGCCGCGGATGGAGATGCTGCTCGTGCGCTGGTTGCCGAGGTTCCAGCTGACGTTGGCCGCGCGCTTGGTGATGTCGTCGATGCCGACGGCGCCGAGGCGGTCGAGCTCCGCGCCCTGGATGACGGAGATGGACAGCGGCACGTCCTGCAGCTTCTCGATGCGGTTGCGGCTGCGCACGGTGACGGCGCCGAGTTCCTGCGTGTCGGCGGCAGGCGCCGCGGCCTCCTGGGCGAGGGCGCTGCCGGCCGCCAGCGTGGCGATGAGGGCGGTCAGGGGATGGAGTCGGAAGCGGTGTCTTGTGGTCATGGAATGAGGTGATCGATAAGGTTTGCCGATCACTTCTTTGCAGGGACCATGCCCAATACGGTGGGCGTCTAAGCTGATGCGCTCCGCGTTGGCCATGGGGGTTTTGGGCGCTTCGGGCCTGGTTTTTCGGCATGGGTGCCGGGTCTTGCCGGTGCGGCGCGAACGGCGCTGTTGCTCGATCAACAGCGGGCCAGCAGACGCGGCGGTTTTTGAACACGGCCACAGGGACACAGAAGCACAGGGACCGTGGTGTTCTCTCTGTGTCTCCATGTCTTGTGGCCGTGTTTGGGTTCTGGCACGGAAGCTGCGCAGTGCGGTGGGTCCGTCACTCTGTTTGAGAACCCGTCATGAAAAGACTGAACATGCTGGCCCTCGTCGCGCTGCTGGTCGCCGCGCCTCTCGCGCAGGCGCAGACCGCCGCGCCCGCGCCGGCCGCGACCGAATGGAAATACAAGACCCCGCGCCTCAAGGCCGCCGAGGTCGACGCCCTGCTGGCCCAGCCCGACAAGCTGCTGGTGCTGGACCTGCGCCGCCCCGATGAGCTGATCAAGTACGGCAGCTTCCCGGTCTTCCTCAACATCCAGAACAAGGACCTGGACAAGCACCTGGCCTACCTGCCCAAGGACCGTGCCATCCTGACCGTCTCCAACCACGCCCAGCGCGCCGGCCGGGCCGCAGACATCCTGACGGAGAAGGGCTTCAAGGTCGTCGGCGCGACGGGCAGCGAGGACTACGAGAACGAAGGCGGCAAGGCCGTCGCCCACATCCAGCCGCCGGCACCGCGCGCTCAGGCTGCCGAAGGAAGCGCGAATGTCGCAGCCGTCCGCCAGCCCTGAAACCCACGCCGACGTTGCGGTCTGGGACCTGCCGCTGCGCGTCTTCCACTGGGCGCTCGTCGGCCTCGTCTGCGCCGCGATTGCGACCGGCCTGGCGGGCGGCGCCTGGATGAGCTGGCACGCCCGGGCCGGCCAGGCGATCGCTGCGCTGCTGGTGTTCCGCTTCGCATGGGGCCTGTGGGGCACGCGGTATGCGCGCTTCGCGCAGTTCTGGCCTTCGCCCCGACGCGTCTGGGCCTATCTGCGCGGCCGCTGGCAGGGGCTGGGGCACAACCCGCTGGGGGCGCTGTCGGTCTTCGCCGTGTTGGCCTTGCTCGTCGTGCAGGTGTCGACGGGTTTGTTCGGCAACGACGAGATCGGCTTTGCCGGGCCGTGGTCAGGTTGGATCGACGAGGACACGAGCCTGAAGCTGACCGGCTGGCATCGTCTGGCCGCCAAGCTGCTCTACACCTGGCTGGGCCTGCACCTCGCCGCAATTGCCGCCTACGTGCTCGTGCGCCGCCAGCCGCTGGTGCGCGCGATCTGGGTCGGGCGGCGACGCGGGCTGCCGAGCGCTGCTGCCGACCGACCGAGGCTTGGTTTCCTCCTGCTCGCCTCTGGGTTCGGGGCCGGCGCCTGGATAGCGCTGTGGATGCTCGGGATGTCTGCGGTTTAGGCCGCGCCCGCGGTGTGGCCGCACCGCCCGGGAACAGCGCTTGCCCCTGGAGCGGACGGGCCCCGCTGCCCTGTGGCCGATCCCATGACCAAGAACCCCACCACGCTGTCGTTCCGCATCCTGACGGTGAACACCCACAAGGGCTTCAACTGGTTCAACCGTCGATTCATCCTGCACGAGCTGCGCGAGGCCGTGCAGTCGGTGTCGGCCGACATCGTGTTCCTGCAGGAGGTGCTGGGCAGCCACGAATTGCACGCCGCCCGCATCCCCAACTGGCCCGCCGGCTCGCACTACGAGTTTCTGGCCGACACGATGTGGAGCAGCTTCGCGTACGGGCGTAACGCGGTGTACCCGGACGGCCACCATGGCAACGCCGTGCTGTCGAAGTTTCCGATCGTGCGCCACGAGAACCGAGACGTGTCGATCGGCGCCCACGAGCAGCGCGGCCTGCTGCATTGCGTGTGCCAGCTGCCCGGCCGCGACGTCGAGCTGCACGTGATCTGCGTGCACCTGGGCCTGCAGGAGGCGCACCGCCAGCAGCAGATCGAGCTGCTGTGCCGGATGATCCACGAGGAGCTGCCGCCGGACGCGCCGCTCGTGATCGCCGGCGACTTCAACGACTGGCGCCTCAAGGGCCACCAACGGATCGAGTCCTGCGCGGGCTTGCGGGAGGTGTTCGTGCATGCGAGGGGCCGACCTGCGCGGACCTTCCCGGCGCGCTGGCCCTTGCTGCAGCTCGACCGCATCTATGTGCGCAATGCCGGCGTGCACCGTCCCATCGTGCTGCCCAATCACCCCTGGTCGCACCTCTCCGACCACGCGCCCCTCGCTGCCGAGCTCGTCCTATGAATTCCCGCTGGAAGGACGGCAACAGCTTCCGCCTGCTCGAGAACGGCGAGGAGTTCTTCCCCGCCGTCTTCGACGCCATCGAGAACGCGCAGCACGAGGTCATCATCGAGACCTTCATCCTCTTTCGCGACAAGGTCGGCCTCGCGTTGCACGCGTCGCTGGTGGCCGCCGCCAGGCGCGGCGTGCAGATCGACGTGACCGTCGACGGCTACGGCTCGCCCGACCTGACCAAGGACTTCGTCGAGTCGCTCACCGCTTTGGGCGTGCGCTTGCACGTGTTCGACCCGCGCCCGCTGCTGTTCGGCCGGCTGCGCACCAACCTCTTCCGCCGCATGCACCGCAAGATCGTCGTGATCGACGGCATGAAGGCCTTCGTCGGCGGCATCAACTACTCGGCCGACCACCTGCTCGACTTCGGCCCCGAGGCCAAGCAGGACTACGCGGTCGAGGTGCAGGGGCCCATCGTCGCCGACATCCACCGCTTCGCCCGCGAGGCCATCGTGCCGGCCGTCGGCACGCGCCGCTGGTGGCAACGCCGCGAGGCGCCGCCGCCCGAGGCTGTCCCCCCACGGGCGGGCAACGCGCAGGCGATGTTCCTCACGCGCGACAACCAGCACCACCGCGACGACATCGAGCGGCATTACCGCGTCGCGCTGCGGGCGGCGCGCAAGGAAGTGATCATCGCCAACGCCTATTTCTTCCCCGGCTACCGGCTGCTCAAGGAGATGCGGCGCGCGGCGCGGCGCGGCGTGCACGTGTCGCTGATCCTGCAAGGCCACCCCGACATGCCGATCGTCAAGGTAGCCGCGCGCATGCTCTACGACCACCTGCTGCGCGCCGGCGTGCGCATCTTCGAGTACTGCGAGCGGCCACTGCACGGCAAGGTGGCGGTGGCCGATGACGAATGGGCGACGGTGGGCTCGAGCAACCTCGACCCGCTCAGCCTGGCGCTGAATCTCGAGGCGAACATCGCCATCCACGATCGCGAGTTCGCCGTCGAGCTCGCGGGCAAGCTGCGCCACCTGATGGACCGCGCCTGCAAGGAGATCGACCCGCAGCGCGACATGTCTCGCTCGCGCTGGCGGCTGGCCCTCAGCTACCTCGTGTTCCACGTTGTGCGTCGCTTCCCCGCGTGGGCCGGCTGGTTGCCGGCACACCATCCGCGGCTGGCGCCGGCGCATGCCTTCGTCGCGCCGGACGGCACGCTGCCCACCACCGTGCAGGCGGTGTCCGGGCCCGACGGCTCGCCGCCCGAACCGTGGGAGTGGCGCGGCGCCGACCGCGTCACCGAACGCACCCCCGACTACTCGCTGTCATGACGACCGCCCGCCTCAAGGCCGACGACCGTGCCGAGGCGACGTCACCGCCGCCCGCAGGGAAGAAGCGGCCCCTGTGGCTGCGCGTGCTCACCGTCCTGTTCTTCGGCGCGGTCATCGTGCTGCTGGTCTCGCAGGCCCGCAGGATCGACTGGAGCGAGGTGGCCCAGGTCATCGCGGACTACCCCGTGACCACGCTGCTCGCCGCCGGTGGCGCAGCCGCGGCGAGCCACCTGATCTACAGCACCTACGACCTGCTCGGCCGCCACTGGACCGGCCACGCTGTTCCCGCGCGCCGCGTCATGGCGATCACCTTCGTGAGCTACGCCTTCAACCTCAACCTGGGCTCGCTGGTTGGCGGTTTTGCCTTCCGCTACCGCCTCTATTCGCGATTCGGCCTCGACAGCCCGACCATCGCCAAGGTGCTGGGCCTCAGCCTGACGACGAACTGGCTCGGCTACCTGGTGCTGGCCGGCGCCGTGTTCGCCGCGGAGGTGGTGACCCCGCCCGACGGCTGGGACATCGGCCGCGCCGCGCTGCAGGGCCTGGGCCTCGCGCTGCTCGCCGCGGCGGCCGCCTACCTGCTGCTATGCGCCGCGTCGCGCCGGCGCGAGTGGACAGTGCGCGGCCACACCATCACGCTGCCGCCGGGCCGCCTCGCGCTTCTGCAGATGGGCGTGTCGGTGCTGAACTGGATGACGATCGCGGGCGTGCTGTATTTTCTGTTCGGCATGCGCATCGACTACGCGCTGGTGCTGGGCGCGCTGCTGATGGCCGCGGTGGCCGGCGTGGTCACGCACATCCCCGCAGGGCTGGGCGTGCTCGAGGCGGTGTTCCTCACGCTGCTCGGCTCGCAGGTGGCGCAAGGCCCGCTGCTCGGGGCGCTGATCGCGTACCGCGCGCTGTACTACCTGCTGCCGCTGGCGATCGCCGGCGTGATGTTCTTCCTGCTCGAATCGCGCGCGAAGGCGGAGCGGCTCACCGGAACGGGGCTGGCCGGCCCGGTGGCTGGCCGTTAGCGCCCCTGAACCGCCCGACCCCAGGGGCAGATCCCGCTCAAATGGCCGGGCCTGCCGATGGGACCCGTTCAGCGGGCGATCGAATCGCTGGTCTCGGTGTTGGTCGCTGGCTGGTACGTGTAGCCGGCCAGCGTCACGCCGGTCACGGTGAAGATGAAGCTGCCGGTGGTGCTGCGGGTATTGGGGGATGCCAGGCTGGCGACACCGTTGCTGCCGGTGGTGGTGGTGGCGCCAGTGCTCTTGACGATGCCGCTCCAATTGCCGGTCACCACCGCGCCCACCACGGGCTGGCCGCTGCCGTTGAGCACCTTGACCGCCGCGGTGGCCTTGGCCTGGCCGTTCTTGGCGACTTGGACCGACATCGCGATGTCCGCGACGCGCATCGGGATCACGACGACCGGCGCGTCCACGGTGATCGTGACGGCGCTGCTGGCCGAGAGGCCGCTGTTGTCCGTGACACGCAGTTGTGCGCTGTAGCTGCCCGGGGCGGTGTACGCGTGGCTGGTGCTCACGCCGCTGCCGCTGGCGCCGTCGCCAAACTGCCAGTCGTAGGCCGTGATGCTGCCGTCCGGATCGCTGGAGCCGGCCCCTGAGAAGCTGACCGTCAGCGGCGCGGTACCGCGCAGGGTCGAGGCGGCGATCTGCGCCGTGGGTGCGCCGCCAATCGGCGTGGTGAAGCTGGCCGACAGTGCGTAGTTGCCCAGGCTGCCGTAGTTGGTATAGCCGGTCGCGAGCGGGTCTCCCTTGCCCACGCCGGTCACGGCCACCGTGTAGGTGCCGGCGCTGGCCAGGTTGACGCTGGCGCTGGCGTTGAGGGCATCGACCGGATTGAGTGTGGCCAGCACGTTGCCGGCGGCGTCGCGCAGCGTGAGCTGGGCGTCCAGGTTGGGGGAGCGCGAGGCGGGACTGAGCGTCAGGTTCAAGGGGCCAGCGCCGGCGTTGAAGCTGAACATGTCCACATCGCCCGGGCGCTCGATGACGCCGGTGGCGTTGGCGGTGGTCACGCCGCCGGCATTGGGGCCCGTCAGTGGTGTGGCGGTGCCGACCGTGTCGCCGTGGTCGTCAGCGCGCAGCGGCAGGCCGTTGGCCTGCATGACGACGTAGTCGTCCTGCACGTTGTTGGCGCCCGTGTACTCGCCCTTGCTCCACTGCACCAGTGCCTGGTAGTAGCCGACGCCCATGATGGGCGCCCAGCCGGTCGCGCCGCTGCCATGGCCTGCGTAGTAGCCGTTGGTGGCGTCGCCGTCATGGCTCAGGCCCATGTTGTGGCCGGACTCATGGCTGATGGCCTCGGCAACGTATTTCTCGTTGCCGGCACCCAGGGCGTCGTAGAACACCAGGGCGGGTTTGTAGAAGTCGCTGGTGTCGTCAAAGACGCCCAGATAGGCCACGCCGCCGCAGCTGCAGCTGTAGACGCCGGCGCGGGTGGTGATCAGCACCGTGGTGCCGAAGACCTGGTCGGTGCTGCCGCTGCGCGTCAGGCTCTCGGGCGGCGGCGCTTCGGTGGTGACATCCACATCGAAGGGGGCGTAGTCCTCGGCCACGCGCTGCCAGATGTACTGGATGCGCTGCAGCTCGCTGGTGTTGAAGCTGCCGGGGATGCCGTCCAGGTCAAAGGCCGGCGCCTGGATGGTGCCGCCACTGCCGTTCCAGGCGGTGCCGGTCAGCGTGGCGCCCTTGAAGTTCAGGTAGACGGTCCGCGCAGCGCCGGCGCGGCTGTGCAACAGGAAGGTCTGGTCCAGCGGCAGCAGGCTGCCGTCCAGCACATTGGTGGGCGTGCTGGCGGCCAGGGGCTGGACCAGTTCTTCCACGAAGAAGACGCGGCCGCGCGCATCCAGGCGCATGCGCTTGTCGGCCCGCAGCTGGGCCACGAACTCTTCGGGCGACTTGCCGTACCAGGCGGCCACTTCGGGCAGGCGCGCACCCAGCACCTCGATGGCGCGCTGGCCGGCGATGCCGTCGCGGCCGACATCGAGCAGGCGCAGTTGCGGGAACGGCGGCTTGACGCCCGCTGGTGGCGCAGCCAGCACGGGCAACGTCAGCAAGGCACTCAGAACCAGGGAAAGCAGTCGCAGCATGAGAGGCTCCAGAACGGGCCACGCCGCGAGGGGGTCGCGCTGTGCGAAGGAACGACACGGAATCGTCAGTTCCGCGGCGGCTCCGCTGTCCTGGCGGCACAAGCCGCTTTAGACCGGAAGCTTTGCGACCCCGGCTTTCGCGCGGGTGTGCCCAGGCGGTGCATGCTAGGGATTCCGTGCCCGGTGGGCAGCTGTTCTTACGCTGGCTTACATCCACGGTCAACCGCTCAAGATGGTCGCCGCACCGAGCGTGATTGCTGCGATCCACGCGCTTGTCCAGAGCATCAGCAGAACGACCCGCCGACCCGCGCTGGCAAGGTCCGCGAAGGAGGTCTTGATGCCGAGGCCCGCAACTCCGACGATCAGGCACGCGTGGGATGCAGCATCCAACACGCCTCGGAGATGACCGAGAAGGCCGAATGAGTTGAACATCGCCATCGCGATGAACAGCCAAAGAAAACCAGGTATCAGCGTTGCGATTCGCGACGGGCGCAGTCGAGGGCGGTCCCGCGCTCCGCCGATGGAGTGGCTGGCGACGGACACCGCCAGCACCACGACTGCCAGGAGGCTGACGCGCAAGAGCTTGACCAGCGATGCGGCGTCTCCGGCGGATGACGATATCGAGTATCCGGCGACAACGACTTGAGCGACGTCATGGATGCTGCCGCCGATGAACAGCCCGGCGTTGGCCGCCGTCAGCTCAAGTGTTCGGGCGATGTAGGGGTAGGTCAGCATGGCTACCGTGGACAACAGCGTGGCCATGACGGCCACGACGAGCGCATGCCGATCCGTCGACGTCTCACCTTCGCCGGCTCGCGGAAGTACCGCACCTATTGCCAGCGCCGCCGACGCACCACAGATGGCAGTTGCGCCGCCCGCCAGCACCCCAATGGTCCAGTTCAGTCCGAACACGCGTGCAACGCACAACCCACACACCAAAGTGCTTGTGACTGCAGCCAGTACAACGACGGCGGTCGGCCACCCCAGATCGACAACCTGGTGCCAGGAAATGCGCGCTCCGAGCAGACCTATGCCGACGCGGAGCAGCGTTGAACTGCAGAAGCCGATGCCTGCCGAGTTGAGCTTGTCGCGGCATTGGTAGTTCAGCGCCATGCCGAACAACAGCGCAAACAGCATGGGCGGCGCATGCTGCTGCGTTGCTACAAAAGAGGAGGCCAGGGCGACGAGCAGACATAGTGCGAGCCCCGGCCACAAGCGGCGCAGGCTCTGGGCCGGGGTCTCGAGAAGTGCGGCGGGCGCCAGCACAGGTCACTTTTCCACAAAGGCGCGTTCGATCACGAAGTGGCCCGGGTGGCTCATGTTCCCTTCGGTCATGTCCATCTCATCGAAGATGAGCCGCGTGTCGCGCAGCATCTCGGGGCTGCCGCAGAGCATGAAGCGGTCGTCGGCCTTGCTGATGGGCGGCAGGCCGATGTCCTGCGCGAGCTTGCCAGAGGCCATCAGCGTGGGGATGCGTCCCTGGTTGTGGAAGGGCTCGCGGGTGATGGTGGGGTAGTAGATGAGCTTCTCGCGCACCAGCTCGCCGAAGTATTCGTTGCCGGGCAGGTCTTCCATCAGGTCCTTGCGATAGGCCAGCTCGCCGACCTGGCGGCAGCCGTGGACGAGGATGACCTTCTCGTAGAGCTCGTAGACCTCGGGGTCGCGCACGATGGCCATGAAGGGCGCGAGACCCGTGCCGGTGGACAGCAGGTAGAGGTGGCGGCCGGGCAGCAGGTTCTGCGTGAGCAGCGTGCCCGAGGCCTTGCGGCCGATCTGCAGCGTGTCGCCGGGCTGGATGTGCTGCAGGCGCGAGGTGAGCGGGCCGTCAGGGACCTTGATGCTGAGGAACTCCAGCGTCTCTTCCCAATGCGGGCTGACGACGCTGTAGGCGCGCAGCAGCGGCCGGCCGTCGACGACGAGGCCCAGCATCGTGAACTGGCCGCTCTGGAAGCGGAAGGCCGGGTCGCGCGTGCAGGTGAAGGAAAACTGCCGGTCCGTCCAATGGCGGACGCTCAGCACCTGGGCGTCGAAGAGAGCACTCATGCGCAGGTCTCCTGAGAGAGTTGATGCAGGTAGGTCCAGGGATAGATGCCGCGGTCGTGACCGTCGTTGAAGACGAGTTGCACGCCGATGCTGCCGATGGGGTTGATGGATTCGAGGTCCGTGTCGGCTGGCGCTTCGGGCGGCTGGCCGCCGCGGCGCTGGTGCTCGCAAGCCGCGCATTTGCAGGCGGCGCGCAGCCGGGCCGCGGTGAGGCGGCCTTCGGTGCCGTCGTCCCAACCGAGCGCCAGCATGCGGCTGAGGGCGTGCCAGGTCACGTCGGTGGGTGAGGGCGCGGTCATACGAGCTCCTTCACGCCCTGAGGGCCGACTTCGGTGCACAGGCCCGCAAGGCCGCCTTCGCTCAGCTCGCCGCCCATGGCCGCGATGGATTCCTCGCGGATCAGGCCCTTGATCTCGCGGACCATGGCAGTGAATTCGGGCGCGTTGGTCATCTCGGGCGTGCGCGGGCGCGGCAGCGGCACGGTCAGCTCGGCCTTGATGCGGCCGGGGCGGGCCGTCATCACGTAGATGCGGTCGGAGAGGAAGATGGCCTCTTCGATGTCGTGCGTGATGAACAGCACCGAGATGCGCAGGCGCTGCCACATGTTGGTCAGGATCTCCTGCATCACCACGCGGGTCTGCGAGTCCAGCGCACCGAAGGGCTCGTCCATCAACAGCACCTGCGGGCTGGTGGCCAGCGCGCGGACGATGCCCACGCGCTGCTTCATGCCGCCGGAGAGCTGGTCGGGGTAATGGTTCTCGAAGGAGAGCAGGCCGGCTAGCCCCAGCAGCGTGCGGGCTTTCGCCGCGCGGTCGTTGGCCGACTGGCCCTGCATGCGCAGGCCGAACTCGACGTTCGCACGGACCGTCATCCATGGGAACAGCGAGTACTGCTGGAAGACGACGCCGCGGTCCGAGCCGGGGCCGTCGATGGGCTGGCCGTCCAGCAACACCTGGCCACCGTCGGGCTTCAGGAAGCCGGCTACGGCATTGAGCAGCGTCGATTTGCCGCAGCCCGAGGGCCCGATCAGCGAGACGAACTCGCCGGGGCGCACCTGGATGTTGGCCGAGCGGACCGCTTCGACCTCCTGGCCCTTGACGTTGAATCGGATCTGCAGGTCGCGCACGTCAACGCGCCCGCGGGTGGCAGTGGCCATGTCCATCAGCGGCCTCCTGTGGAATAGGCTTTCCAGGGCATTGCCATCTTGGCGAGCAGCCGGATGCCGCCGCTGCACAGCAGCCCAAGCACGCCGATGGTGATCATCCCGAGGGCGATCTCGGCGTAGCTGATCAGCGAGTAGGCCTCCCACGTGAAATAGCCGATGCCGAACTGGCCCGAGATCATCTCGGCGGCGATCAGCGACACCCAGGCCACGCCCATGCCCACCGCCAGCCCCGTGAAGATGTGAGGCAGGGCGCCGGGCAGGATGACGTGGCGCATCAGGCTGGCTTCGCCCGCGCCCAGCGTGCGGGCCGCGCGCAGCAGCACCGGGTCGATGGCCTCCACGCCGTGCACGGTGTTGAGCAGGATGGGGAAGAAGGCGCCGAGGAAGGTGATGAAGACGATGCTCACCTCGTTGTCCGGCCACAGCATGATGGACATGGGCACCCAGGCGATGGCGGGAATGGGGCGGAAGACCTCCATCGCCGGCAGCACCAGCCAGCGCGCCGCGCGGTAGCGGCCGATCAACACGCCCAGGCCCACGCCCAGCACGGTGGCGACTGCAAAGCCCAGCAGGATGCGCCGCACGCTGATGCCGATGTTGGTGACGAACTTCGGGCTCTGGTTCACCTCCACCACCTTCTCCAGCACCTGGGCCGGCGTGGGAATGTTGTTGAAGCGGATGTAGGCGTCGAGCTTGTAGGCCGTCGCCAGTTGCCAGAACAGCAGCACGCCGGCGATGGACAGCGTGGCCATCAGCAGCGCCGCGTAGCGGCCCTGCCAGAAGCGCCGCCACGGGTTGGGCGCCGTGGGCGCTCGCGGCGGCAGGGGCAGGGGCGTGACGCCCTGGCCGACATGGGTGGGGACCGCGGCGCGCGGCGGCGCGAAAGGCGTGTCGAGTTGGGGCAGGGCGCTCATGGCGGTCACTTCACGCTGGCGACCACGGTGGCCGAGGCCTGGCCCAGGGCCTCGGCATAGGTGGCGAGCTTGCCGTTGCTCTTGGCGGCGAAGGCCTCGGCGTCCTTCTTCAGCAGGAAGGGCACGGCCACGGGCGCCTTGGGGTTGCTCGCGTCGAGGGCGTAAAACGCCTTGTCGGCAACGACCTTGATGCCCAGGGCCTTGTCGTAGAGGTAGGCGACGTTGACCTTCCTGCCCGCGGCCTCGTACTGGCGCACGCCGGTCAGCAGGCAGTTGGGCGAACTCACCGGCACGATCTCGCCGCTGGCCAGCCAGATCTCGCCGGCCTCCTTGGGCCGCGTGACCGGCACCTTGCAGATGGGGTCGTTGCCGGCGATGTCGTAGTTGGCCAGCGTCTGCTTCTGGGCCTCGTAGTCCTGGCCGCGCTGCTTGAAGGCCTCGCGCACATAGCTCTCGTTGACCCAGGCGTTCACGTCGAACTCCTTCACGCGGCCCAGCTTGGCCAGCACGCCGTGCGCGATCTTGACGGTCTCGATCCAGCGCGGCTTGATGCTCGGGTCCAGCGTGTGGATGCCGCCCGGGCCGAGGAAGAGGTAGACGACCTCCTTCTCGATCTTGGTCCACTCCTGGATCTTGGCCGCGGCCGCCTTGGGGTCCTTGCGCACCCAGTCGTTGGCCTCCATCAATGCCTTCACGTAGGCGACGACGGCCTCGGGGTATTTGTCGGCGAAGTCCTTGCGCACGACGACGCCGTGGAAGGTCGGCACCTTGGTCTGTGCGCCGTCGAAGATCTTGCGGGCGAAGCCGCGCTGCGGCAGCAGGTCGGCGAAGGGCACGAAGTCGCCGTGGGCATCGATCTTCTTTTCCTGCAGGTTGGTGGTGCCCACCTCGGGGCTCTGGCTGACGAGGTTCCAGTAATCGGCCGGCCAGCCGCGCTCCTGCATGGCCTGCAGCATCATGCCGTGGGCCGCCGAGCCGAAGGGCACGGAGACGGTCTTGCCCTTGAGGTCGGCCAGCTCGTAGTAGGGGCTGTCCTTGTGCACGACGACGCCGTTGCCCGAGCCGAAGGCGTTGTAGGCGATGACGGCGATGAGCTGGGTCTCGTTGCCCTTGTTCTGCTGGCCGGTGGCGCCGTTCACCAGCAGCGGATAGTCGCCCATCATGCCGATCTGCAGCTTGCCGGCGACCATGCCGTTGGTGATGGGCGGGCCGGAGGTGAAGTTCTGCCAGTCCAGCTTCCACTCGATGTTGGCGTACTTGCCTGTCTTGGGCAGGTGCTTCTCCAGCAGCTTCAGCTCCTTGAGCACGACGCCGCCGGTGACCGTGTTGGTGGTGGTGTTCTGCGTGCCGATGCCGAGGGTGACGACCTCCTTGGCGGCCTGGGCCGGCAGGCAGGCCAACAAGGCCACGCTGAGCGCGAAACGTTTAAGGACGGCGGCGGGACTATGCGAGAGCTGGCTCAACTTCATCTCAATCTCCTGGCTGTCGGTTCGGATTCGGGCTAGGCGGTCGCGCTTTCGGTCAGCAGCTCGCGCTTGTTCGGTTGGTTCGCCCAGTGCTCTGCGTCGGGCAGCGGGTCCTGCGCGGCGGTGATGAGCGGCCACTGGGCGGCGAGGCGGCGGTTGAGCTCGGCGTACTCGCGGTGCTCGGGCGCCAGGTCCTTCTCATCGACGATGGCCTCGACCGGGCACTCGGGCACGCAGACGCCGCAGTCGATGCAGGCGGCCGGGTCGATGACGAGGAAGTCGGGGCCTTCGTGGAAGCATTCCACCGGGCAGACGGCGACGCAGTCGGTGTATTTGCAGCGGATGCAGGACTCGGTGACGACGAAGCTCATGCCTGGCCTCCATTCATCTGGATGGTCGTCAGCGCAAGTTTTGAGAGCTTGCGCACGTCGGGATCAGGGTCGTGCAGCGTGCGTTCCAGCGGCGTGATGGCGCGCGGGTCGCCGATCTCGCCCAGCGCGATGACGGCTTCCTTGCGCAGGTTGCTGACCGGGTGGATCAGCGCCTCCACGAGCGCCATCACGCCGTCGCGCGCCTTGAGCTTGCCCAGGGAGCGTGCGGCCTTCACGCGCACCTGCCAGTAGTCGTCGTCCATCGCTCGGACGAGGTTGGGCACGCCCAGGGCCGAGCCGGTCTTGGCGAAGGTCGTGGCGGCTTCCTCGCGCACCTGCCACTCCGGGTCGTTGAGGGCCCGGCTCAATGCGGGATGCACGCTGACCTCGGCATCGTTGGCAAAGCTGAGCGCGCCGACGGCGACGCGGCGCACCTCGGCGTCGGCGTCGTGCGCGGCCACCTCGGTCAGCGCGGAGATGGCCTGCGGCTTCTTCAGGTAGCCCAGCACGCCGACCGCGGCGCGGCGCACCCTGGCATCGGCATGCGTGAGCGCGGCCAGCGCCGGGTCGAAGGCCGCGTCCACGCGCAGGGCCTTCACGGCCTGCAGCGCGGCGGCCTGCACCTCCGGGTCGGCATCGCCCAGGTAGGGCAGAAGCGCCGGCGCGCAGGCCGGGTCCTTCAGCTCGGCGAGCGTGTAGGCCACGGCGGCGCGCACGTCGGCGTCAGCGTCCTTCAGCCGCGGTGCGAGGGCGGCCAGCACCTCGGGCTCCTCGAAGCCTTCGAGGGCCTTGGCGGCTTCCAGCCGCACGGTGGCGTCGTCGTCCGACAGCGCGGCGATCAGCAGCGGCGCAATGTCGTCTTCCTCGTCCGTGTAGGGCAGGTCGATGACGGCGATGCGGCGCACGCCGGCATCGGCGTTGCGGAGTCGGTCGTGGATGGTGGCCAGCATGTTCACCTCACCAGATAGGGGATGTCCACGCGGACGGCGCCCGTCGGGCAGTCCTTCTCGCAGGGCATGCAGTACCAGCACTCGTCGAACTTCATGAAGGCCTTGTTCTTGGTCAGGTCGATGGCCAACACGTCGAGCGGGCAGACGTCCACGCAGACGGTGCAGCCCTTGTCGGCGATGCACTTGTCCTCGTCGATGACGACGGGGGCCTGGGTGCGGGTGATGGCGATGGTCATGGCGATCTCCTCGTTAGGCCGCGGCCGGAGTGGCGACGCGCAGGCGCTGGTAGGCGGACTTCTCTTCCTCGTTGAGCTCGACGACATAGGGCTCCACGGCGCGCTTGCGGAACACGGCATTGCCGTCGGCGTCGCTGGTCACGTTGGTGTGGCAGAACCAGTCGGCGTCGTTCTTCTCGGGGTGGTCCACGCGCAGGTGGTAGAGGCCCCAGCGGCTCTCGGTGCGGTAGAGCGAGGCGCGGGCAGCCAGCTCGGCGCAGTCGCGGATGGTGTGGGCCTCCATCGCCCGCATCAGCTCATGCGGGTCGGCGGCGCCCATGTGCTGCAGGTCCTCGCGGATCTCGTCGAAGCGCTGCAGGCCGATCTCCATCTTGCGGGTGACCTTGGGCGGCTGCAGGTAGTCGTTGACGATGCGGCGCGTCTTGTATTCGACCTGGAATGGCGTCAACGCCTCGGTCTTGCCGAGCGGTGCGTAGACGCGAGCCTTCTCCTTCTCGACCTGGCCGGCGTCGAAGCGCGGCTCGGCGATGCCGCTGACGTAGTCCGCCGCGTTCTCTCCACAGAACTTGCCGTAGACGAAGGCGCCCAGCATGTAGTTGTGCGGGATGCTGGCGCAATCGCCCGCGGCGTAGAGGCCGGGGATGGAGCACTCGCCGCGCTCGTTCGTCCAGATGCCCGAGGCGCTGTGGCCGCTGCAGAAGCCGATCTCCGAGATGTGCATCTCGATCATCTGCTTGCGATAGTTTGTGCCGCGGCCTTCGTGGAAGCGGCCGCGGCTGGGGCGCTCGTTGGTGTGCAGGATGTGCTCGATCTCGCTGATCGTTTCTTCGGCGAGGTGGTCGAGTTTCAGGAACACCGGGCCGCGGCCGCCTTCGAGTTCGTTGAAGAACTCCATCATCATCTGGCCGCTCCAGTAGTCGCACTCGATGAAGCGCTGGCCGGCGTTGTTGGACGTGTAGCCGCCGAAGGGCCCGGTGACGTAGGCGCAGGCGGGGCCGTTGTAGTCCTTGATCAGCGGGTTGATCTGGAAGCACTCGAGGTTGGTCAGCTCCGCGCCTGCGTGATAGGCCATCACGTGGCCCTCACCGCAGTTCGTCGGGTTCTCGTAGGTGCCGAACAGGTAGCCGCTGGCCGGCAGGCCCAGGCGTCCGGCCGCACCGGTGCAGATGACGACGGCCTTGGCTTTGATGACGTGGAAGTCGGCCGTGCGGCAGTCGAAGCCCATGACGCCGGCAATCTCGCCGTCGGGGCCGGTCAGCAGGCGGGTGGCGACAACACGGTTGGTGATCTCCACCCGCGCCCGCTTGAGCTGGCGGTAGAGGACCCGCTTCATGTGGTGCCCCTCGGGCATGGGCAGCACATAGCTGCCCAGGTGGTGGACCTTGCGCACCGAGAAGTCGCCGGTTTCGTCCTTCTCGAACTTGATGCCCCAGCGGTCAAGTTCCTCGATCATCGCGAAGCTGTTGCTCGCGTAGGCGTAGACGCCCTTCTGGTCGACGATGCCGTCGTTGGCGACGGTGATCTCCTTGGTGTACTGCTCCGGTGTGGCGTGGCCGGGGATGACGGCGTTGTTCAGGCCGTCCATGCCCATGCTGATGGCGCCGCTGCGCTTGACGTTGGCCTTGTCCAGCACCAGCACGCGCAGCTTGGGGTTCTTTTCCTTGGCCTTGACGGCAGCCATCGGGCCGCCGGTGCCGCCGCCGACGATGACGATGTCGTACTCAGTTTCGATCGTGTTCATGTCGCTTCCTCAAGAGGCTCGTTCTGAGACGGGAACACGGTCGACGCGAACCTTGTACTGGAAGGCGTCGCCGCGGTAATAGAGGTGCTCGTAGTCGATGGGCGCGCCATCGGCGGTGTGCGTGGTGCGCTCGATGAAGAGGACGGGCGAGCCCTCTTCGACCTTGAGCTGAGGGGCCAGGTCTTCGTCGGCGAGCGTCGAGCCGATCTGCAGTTCGGCGTGGCCCAGCGAGATGCCGTAGTCGTTCTCCAGGATGACGAACACGTCGCGCGCTGCCAGGTCTTCCTTTGCCAGGCGCTGTCCGATGGCGGTGGGCACCCAGGTCACGTCCAGCGAGATGGGCTCGCGGTTCAGAAAGCGCACGCGGCGCAGCTCGGTGACCTTGGCGCGCTTGGCCAACTGCAGTTTCTCGGCGACCTGTGCTGACGGCGTGACCGTGCGGATGGACAGCACGCGGGCAAACGTCTCGTATCCCATCTGCCGCATGGCCTCGCCGAAGCCCTGCAGGCGGCCCAGATCCTGGAAGGCCTTGGGCTTGGAAACGAAGGTGCCCTTGCCGTGGATGCGAAAGATCAGGCCTTCGTTCTGCAGGTCGTTGAGGGCCTGGCGCACCGTGATGCGGCTGACACCGAACGCGGCCATCATCTCGGCCTCCGAGGGCATCTGCTCGTGCGGCTGGTAGCTGCCGTCGAGGATGCGTGATCGGAGCGCTTCCTTGATCTGTGCGTACAGCGGCGCGGGAGCCGCGGCATCAGCGCCTGGCGTAGGCACCAGGGTCAAGGGTCTGGAAGCTGCAAGAGCGCCTTTGCTCATGGCCGTCGTCAACTTGTTATGACGAGTCATGATGAGCATGAGCCGTGCCAGGCTTCATTCCCCGAGCGTCGCAGCGACTCTCTGTTCGGTTCTACATGGGCGGCTGCTTCGCTCCGCATGCGCCATGCGATATCCACATCAGCGCTATTTGCCTGGGACGGCGCACACGCTTGGCCCGCTTGGTGCACCGACGCGGGTCATTGCCCCATGTTGAGGACCTCACCCTTGCGCAGCGAGTACGGTGTCTTTTTAGCCAATGTCGTCACGTCCGCATGTTCCCATTCGGCCGGTGGAGAGCCGGTCATGTGGGAAGGTTTGTGGGAAGCGGAGTGGGAAAAAGTCAAAAGGGGACAGCTGGTTAGGCTGTCCCCTCTGAACAAAGGCTTGGTGGTGGAGAGGAGGAGGATCGAACTCCCGACCTCCGCATTGCGAACGCGGCGCTCTCCCAGCTGAGCTACCCCCCCACGCGAAGGCGCCAGTATAGCGGCCGCCGGCTGCTATCGTGGACAGCCATGACCACCATTCGAAGAACGGCGGCCTGGTGGGCGGGCCAGTACGACAACCGTGGCCGTGTGGCCGACAGCTCGGACATCCTTGCGCGTTGGGCGCAGGCCTCGGCGTTGGTGCGCAGCCAGTCAAACAGCCACCTTGGCCTGAGCTATGGTGCCGACGCCGCTCAGCTGCTGGACGTCTTCAGCCCTGATCCGGCCTTCGCTGTGGGCTTCGCGCCGGTGCTGATCGTGCTGCCGGGGGCGGACTGGATGGGCGGCGAGGCACCGGACTATGCCTTTCTGGCGGCCGGCTTTGCCGATGAGGGTGCTCTCGTGCTGGTGCCGGGACAGGGCCGGGGCGCGGGCCGCCGCATCGAGCAGGTCGCGCTGCAGTTGACCGAGGCGGTGGCCTGGGCCTGGCGGCATGCCGCTGAATATGGCGGCGACCCGAGCCGCATCGTGCTGCTTGGGCATGGCAGCGGCGGCCATCTGGCGGCGATGTTGAGCTGCTGTGACTGGAAGCGTGTCGGCACCGATCTGCCGAGGCGATTGGTGCAGGGGACCCTGTCGCTGTCCGGCCTGCACGACCTGGCACCGCTGCGGCATGTGCCTGCACTGGCGGCCGGCTTGCAGCTGGACGCCGAGAGCGTGCGGCGCCTGAGCCCCGTGCGCTTTCCGCCACCGGCTTCGCCGCAGACGCTGTTCGCAGTCGTCGGGGCCGATGAAAGCGAGGAACTGCGCCGCCAGACCCGCGCTATCCGTGCGGCCTGGGGCGCCCGCGCCGTGCCGGTCTGCGAGGAGCTGCCGGGCTACAACCATTTCACGCTGATGGTCGACGTCGCCGACCCGCAGGGACGCAGCCATCAGTTGGTGCGGCAGCTGCTGGGCCTGCGCTGGTACAGCGGCCTGCTCTGAACGAGGTTCAGGCGGGCAGCGAGACAGCGTCCAGCAGTTCGCTTTCGATCTGGATCTGCGCCTTGTTCTGCTGCAGCGCTGGGCCGTCGACGAGGAAGGTGTCTTCCACGCGCTCGCCCAGCGTCGAGATCTTGGCGAGCTGCAGGTTGATGCCGTGGCGCGCCAGCACGCGCGCGATGGCATAGAGCAGGCCGGCGCGGTCGCTCGTCGAGATGGTCAGCAGCCAGGCCGTTGCCTTCTCGTCGGGGCGCAGCGAGATGCGCGGCGAGTAGGGGAAGCTCTTCACGCGGCGCGACAGCCGCCCGCGCCTGGGCTCGGGCAGCGGGCCGCCCGCTTGCAGCACGGCCGCGAGCTTCTGCTCGACCATGGGCACGAGGTCGCGGTGGTGCACGTCGGCCTCGGGGCGGATCGCCTGGAAGGTGTCCAGCGCATAGCCCTTGCGCGTCGTGTGCACCTTGGCGTCGAGGATGCTGAAGCCGGCGGTGTCGAAGTAACCGCAGATGCGGGCGAACAGGTCGGGCTGGTCCGGCGCGTAGACCAGCACCTGCAGGCCTTCGCCGATGGGCGAGGGGCGGGCGCGCACGACGGGCTCGGCGGTCTCGACATGGCGCCACAGCGAACGCGCATGCCAGGCCAGTTCGGCGCCGTCATGGCGCGCGAAATAGCTGACGGCCAGCGTCTTCCATAGCGGCTCCTCGGTGCCGGGCAGCTGGGACAGCAGGGCCAGGGCCTGCCGGGCTTCCTGCTTGCGGGTCTCGATCTCCGCGTCGAGGTTGATGGGGGCGCCGCCCAGCGCGCGCAGCGTGATGCGGTAGAGGTCTTCCAGCAGCTTGCCCTTCCAGGCGTTCCAGACCTTGGGGCTGGTGCCGCGGATGTCGGCGACGGTCAGCAGGTAAAGGGCCGCCAGGCGCCTCGGGCTGCCCACCTTCGCGGCAAAGGCGGCGATGACCTCGGGGTCCGACAGGTCTTCCTTCTGCGCCACGCGCGACATCGTCAGATGGTGCTCGACGAGGAAGACGCACATGGCGGTGTCCTCGGCGTTGACCCCGTGCTGGCGGCAGAAGCGGCGCACCTCGGTGGCGCCCAGCTCGGAGTGGTCGCCGCCGCGGCCCTTGGCCACGTCGTGGAAGAGGGCGGCAATGTAGAGCAGCTCGGGGCCGTCGAACTCGGCCGCGAGCTGCGAGCAAAACGGGTACTCGTGCGCATGCTCGGGCACGAAGAAGCGCCGCACATTGCGCAGCACCATCAGGATGTGCTGGTCCACGGTGTAGACGTGGAAGAGGTCGTGCTGCATCTGCCCGACGATGGCCCTGAACACCCACAGGTAGCGGCCCAGCACCGAGGTCTGGTTCATCAACCGGAAGGCGTGCGTCTGGCCCTCGGGCGCGCGCAGCATGGCCATGAAGGTGGCGCGGTTGACGGGATCGCGCCGCCAGGCGGCGTCCATCAGGCCACGCGCGTTGTACAGCGCGCGCAGCGTGCTGGCCGACAGGCCCTTGATGCCGGGCGTGGTCTGGAAGACGAGGAAGGTGCGCAGGATGGCGTGCGGGTTGTGCAGATAGAGGTCGTCGGTGGCGACCTCCAGCATGCGACCGCGGTCCAGGAAGTCGATCTGGCCCTCGATGGGCCGCAGCACGCCGGGCTGGGATTCGTTGATGTGCTCCTCGAGGTTGAGCAGCAGGATCTGGTGCAGCTGGGTGACCGCCTTGGCGGCCCAGTAGTAGCGCCGCATCAGCACCTCGGAGGCGCGCTGCGAGCCGGTGCCTTCGAAGCCGAAGCTCTGCGCGACGGCGGTCTGCAGGTCGAAGACGAGGCGGTCCTCGCGGCGCCCGGCCACGGCGTGCAGACGTGCGCGGATCAGCGTGAGCTGGCCTTCGTTGCGCTGCAGCTGGCGGCCCTCGAAGGGCGTGATGAGGCCGTGCTGGGCCAGTTCCTTCCACGTGCTGCCCAGGCCCGCCGCGCGGGCCACCCAGATCAGCATCTGCAGGTCGCGCAGGCCGCCGGGGCTTTCCTTGCAGTTGGGCTCCAGCGCGTAGGGCGTGTCGTCGAACTTGGTGTGGCGCTGCAGCGTCTCCAGCGTCTTGGCTCGGAAGAAGGCCTTGGGGTCCATGGCCAGCATGAAGCGCTCGTACATGCCGCGGAAGAGCTTCGCGCTGCCGGCCAGCGGGCGGGCTTCGAGCAGGGCCGTCTGCACGGTCACGTCGCCTTCCGACTCGCTGAGGCATTCGCCCACCGTGCGCACGGACGAGCCGATCTCCAGGCCGACGTCCCAGCAGGACGTGATGAAGCCCTCGATGGCCGTCTTGACCGGGCCGGGCTGGTGGGCCTCGACGCCATCGGGCAGCAGCACGAGCACATCGACGTCGGAGTGCGGGAAGAGCTCGCCGCGGCCATAGCCGCCGACGGCGGCGAGGCAGGCGCCGTCCGGCAGGCCGGCCTGCGTCCACAGGGTGCGGAGCGTGTCGTCGACGTGGCGGGCCACGCGGCGCAGCAGCGTGCGGGCGCCGGCCTGCGTCGGGCGCTCGGCGAGGAAGCCGTCGATCAGCGCCTGCTTGCCGGCCTTGAACTGTTGGCGGAGATCGGCGATGGACGTCACGTCAGGCCGCGGCAGTGGCAGCCTGCGTGATGAAGGCCGGCGGCGGCGGGCTGCCGGCCGACAGGGTCATGATCTCGTAGCCGGTGTCGGTGACGAGGATGGTGTGCTCCCACTGGGCCGACAGCGAGCGGTCCTTGGTGGCGATGGTCCAGCCGTCGCCCATCTCGCGGATCTCGCGGCGGCCGGCGTTGATCATGGGCTCGATGGTGAACATCATGCCGGGCACGAGTTCGTCGAGCGTGCCGGGGCGGCCGTAGTGCAGCACCTGCGGCTCCTCGTGGAACACCTGGCCGATGCCGTGGCCGCAGAACTCGCGCACGATGGAGAAGCCGGCGTTCTCGGCGAAGGTCTGGATGGCGTGGCCGATGTCGCCCAGCCGTGCGCCGGGCTTGACCTTGGCGATGCCCTTCCACATGGCTTCGTAGGTGAACGCGCACAGCCGCTTGGCCGCGATGGAACCGTCGCCGACGACGAACATGCGGCTCGTGTCGCCGTGCCAGCCGTCCTTGATGACGGTGACGTCGATGTTGACGATGTCGCCGTTCTTCAGCGCCTTGTCGTTGGGGATGCCGTGGCAGACCACCTGGTTCACCGACGTGCAGATGGACTTGGGGTAGGGAATGTAGCCGGGCGGGCAGTAGTTCAACGGCGCCGGGATGCCCTGCTGCACATTGACGATGTAGTCGTGGGCCAGCCTGTCGAGCTCGTTGGTCGTGATGCCCGGCTTGACGTGGGGCGTCAGCATGTCCAGGACTTCGGACGCCAGGCGCCCGGCGATGCGCATGCCCTCGACATCGGCAGCGGTCTTGATCGTGATGGCCATGGCTGAATTATCTCAGTCGGCCCAGACGACGGTGCCGGTCAACCACGTTGCGAGCACGACGAGGCCGAAGGCGATGCGGTACCAGGCGAACACCTTGAAGTCGTGGCTGGACACATAGCGGATCAACCAGCGGATGCACAGCAACGCGCTGACGAAGGCGAACACCAGGCCGACGGCGAACATCGGCGCGTCGGCCCAGGCCAGTGCGTCGCGCTGCTTCAGCACCGAGTAGGCGCCAGCGCCCATCAGCGTCGGGATGCCCAGGTAGAAGCTGAACTCCGTCGCCGCCTTGCGCGACATGCCCAGCACCAGTCCGCCGATGATGGTGGCGCCGGAGCGACTGGTGCCGGGGATCATGGCCAGGCACTGCAGCAGGCCGACCTTGATGGCATCCAGCGGGCCCATGTCGTCGACGGTCTCGACGCGGGCACGGCGGCCCCCCTGCAGGTCCATCTCGCCGTAGAGCCGCTTGTGACGCCCTTCCACCCACAGGATGATCAGGCCGCCGACGATGAAGGCGAGCGCCACCGGCACCGGATGGAACAGGTGAGCCTTGATGGTCTTGCCGAAGGCCAGTCCCAGCACGACGGCCGGCACGAATGCGATCAGCACATTCAACGCAAAGCGTTGCGCCTGTCGTTCGGTGGCGATGCCTGCCACGGTGCGGGCCAGGCGCTGGCGGTATTCCCAGACGACGGCGAACATCGCGCCCGTCTGCACGGCGATCTCGAAGACCTTCGCCTTCTCGCCGACGAAGTTCAGCAGCGACCCGGCGAGGATGAGGTGGCCCGTGGACGAGATCGGCAGGAATTCGGTCAGCCCTTCGACGATGCCCATGACGGCGGCTTTGATCAGCAGGATGACGTCCACGTACAACTCCGGAAAGACAGCGATTGAAAAAGGCGGCGCAGTGTAGCCACGGCCTTTTGCACAACCCGTGCCCGAGCTTGCCGCCGGCTGGCGTCATGGCTACATTAATGACCCTTCGGTCATTAACCGTGCCACCCTTGGCCACTCCCCCCCCTCGCCAACGCCGCAAGGACGCCCGCCCGCAGGAGCTGCTGGACGCGGCGCTGGCGCTGTTCGTCGAGAAGGGCTTTGCGGCGACGCGCAGCGAGGAGGTGGCCGCGCGGGCCGGTGTCGCCAAGGGCACGCTCTACCGCTACTACCCGAGCAAGGACGAGCTGTTCAAGGCCATGGTGCGCGAGAACCTCTCGGTACACATCGCCGAGTCGGCCACGCAGGCGGCGCAGTACCAAGGCTCCATCGCCGAACTGCTGCACCAGATGATGCAGGCCTGGTGGGCCAAGATCGGCCACGGCAACGCGGGCGGCGTCTGCAAGATCATGATGGTCGAGGCGCGCCACTTCCCCGAACTGGCGCGGTTCTACGTCGAGGAAGTCATCAATCCGTCCAAGGCGCTGATCGGCGGCCTCATCGAGCGCGGCGTGCGCAGCGGCGAATTCCGCGCCGTGCCCATCGAGGCCACGGTGCATCTGCTGATCGCGCCCATGCTGCACATGCTGCTGCACGAGCACTCCTTCGGCAGCTATGACGTCTGCCATCGGCAGATGAGCGCCGAGGACTTGCTGGACGCGCAGATGGCCCTGCTGTTGCATGGTCTCTTGGCCAGGGCCAGCTAACCCCAGGGGAGTAGGCCGCGTTGTGACCAGAAAGCCCGTGAGCAAGGCGCAAACCGAAGCCGGGTTAATACCCGGCGAGGATTTGCAACGCCGCGCGCGGGCTTTCTGGTCACAACCCGAAGGGAAGGCCGTCCGCCAGGGGGGACTCGGCGTTGCATCGCTTGCCCGCATCTCAATGCGGGCAGCGCGCTGCGCCTTGATTTCCCCCTGGCGGATGGCCTTCGCGACCTGCTCCCCTGGGGTTAGCTGGCCCAGGCCGCAGCGCACCTAGAATTTTGCTTTTTGCCGTACCGCGTCGCCGGAGAACAAGATGAACCTCGAACAAGCCCGCTTCAACATGATCGAGCAGCAGATCCGCCCGTGGGATGTGCTCGACCCCAGCGTGCTGGAACTGCTGCATGTGGTGCACCGCGAGGACTTCGTGCCCGAGGCGCACAAGCACCAGGCCTTCGTCGACATCGAGCTGCCGCTGACCGCCACGCGCCGCATGCTGGCGCCCAAGGTCGAGGCGCGGCTGCTGCAGGAGCTCAAGGTGCAGCGCCATGAAAAGGTGCTGGAGATCGGTGCCGCGACGGGTCACCTCGCCGCGCTGCTGGGCCACAAGGCGCAGCGCGTCATCGCCGTGGAAGCCGATGCCGGCCTCGCCGCCCAGGCCACCGCCAACCTGCGCCGCGCCGGCGTGCTGAACGCCACCGTGCTGAACCAGGATGGCGCCGCCGGCCTGCCCGCCGAGGAGCCGTTCGACGTCATCCTGCTGTCCGGCTCGGTCGCGGCCGTGCCGCAGGTGCTGCTGAACCAGCTCAAGGTCGGCGGCCGCCTGGCGGCCATCGTCGGCGGCGAGCCGGTCATGCGCGCCGTGCTCGTCACGCGCAAGGGGCCCAGCGAGTTCACCACCGTGGAGCTGTTCGACACGGTCGCCGGCCGGCTACCGGGTTTTGCCGAGGCACCGGCCTTCAGTTTCTGATCGCTGATCCGGATGCCGCCCGTCGCCGCCTGCCGCCGTCTGACGCCCTTAGGGGGCAACTCGTCACATGGCTTCAGTCAGGGGCGGGCTTTGCCTCTATAACCCCGGCCGCTGCTCACTTCACTGCTCCAGCCAAGGATTCCCATGCCCTTCGTCCAAGCCCAACGCCTGATCCTGCAACCGCTGGCCGCCGCCGCGGCTCTCTTGCTCGCCGGCGTGGCCCAGGCCCAGAGCCTGCAAGAGCTCTACGACGCCGCGCGGGGCTATGACGCGACCTATCTCGCCAGCAAGGCCAGCGCCGATGCCGCCGCGGCCCGCGCGGCCCAGGCCGAGGCGCTGCTGAAGCCGTCGCTGGGGCTGTCGGCCTCGGCCACGCAGGCGCGCCAGGACCCGCCCGGCGGCAGCGCCATCAACGCGCGCACGCTGACGGCCGGCCTGCAGGGCCGCTACTCGGTCTACAACGCCGCCAACGTGCCCACCATCGACAAGGCCCGCCGCGGCCTCGCGGTGGCCCAGGCCGACCTGGAGAGCGCCGAGCAAGACCTCATCGTGCGCCTGGCCACAGCCTATTTCGACGTGCTGGCCGCCAAGGATGCGCTGACCACGTCGCAGGCCAACAAGGCGGGCATCTCCGAGCAGCTCGCCTCGGCCAAGCGCAATTTCGAGGTCGGCACCGCCACCATCACCGACACGCGCGAAGCCCAGGCCCGCTACGACCTCGCCGTCGCGCAGGAACTCGCCGCCGACAACGACCTGCGCGTCAAGCGCGTGACGCTGGACCAGTTCGTCGGCCGCGTCGGCGTCGAGCCCAAGGGCCTGGCCCAGCCGGTGGCGCTGCCGGCGCTGCCGAGCAACAACGTCGACACCTGGGTCGCCACCGCCGATGACCAGCATCCCGCCGTGCGCCGCGCCCGCCTGGGCCTGGAGGTGGCGCAGCTGGACACGCAGATCGCCCGTGCCGGCGAGAAGCCCACGCTGGACGCCAACGCCACGCTGGGTGGCCAGAACCTGCACACCTCGCCCGCCGCCGTTGCCGCGGCCCAGGGCGGCAGTGGCACCACCAAGAACGCCAGCGTCGGCCTGACGCTGACCTACCCGCTCTACACCGGCGGCCTGACGCAGAACCGCATTAAAGAAACGCTGGTGTTGGAAGAGAAGGCCCGCAACGACCTCGACTTCGCGCGCCGCGCCGTCGCCGAGGCCACGCGCCGTGCCTTCTTCGGCGTGCAGTCGCTGAAGGCCCAGGTCGCCGCCTACGAGGCCGCCGAGTCGTCCACCAAGCTGGCGCTGGAAGCCACGCAGCTCGGCTACAAGGTCGGCGTGCGCGTGAACCTGGACGTGCTGAACGCCCAGACCCAGCTCTACTCGACGCAGCGCGACCTGGCCAAGGCGCGCTACGACGTCGTCGTCAACAGCCTCAAGCTGCGCCAGGCCTCGGGCCAGCTGCGCGCCGAGGACGTGATCGGCGTCAACACGCTGCTGGCCAAGTAAGCGCCCCGGCCGGTCGCCCTCCACCCCGCTGCGGCGGGGTTTTTTACGCCTTGCCGCCCAGCACGTTGAGCGGGATCTTCAGGTAGCTGACGCCGTCGTCCTCGGCCGGCGGCAGCTGGCCGGCGCGGATGTTGACCTGGATGGACGGCAGGATCAGCGTGGGCACGTCCAGCATGGCGTCGCGGGCCCGGCGCATCTGCACGAACTCGGCCTCGCCGATGCCGTCGCGCACATGGATGTTGGCGGCGCGCTGCTCGGCCACCGTCGTCTCCCAGGCCGGCACGCGGCCATTGGGTGGGTAGTCGTGGCAGACGAAGACGCGCGTCTCGGGCGACAGCGCCAGGATGCGCTGGACGGAGGCGTACAACGCATGCGCGTCGCCGCCAGGGAAGTCGGCGCGCGCCGTGCCGACGTCGGGCATGAAGAGGGTGTCGCCGACGAAGACCGCGCCGTCCACGACATAGGCCATGTCTGCCGGCGTGTGGCCGGGCACCAGCAGCGCGCGCGCCAGTGTTCCGCCGATGTGGAAGACCTCGCCGTCCTTGAAGAGATGGTCGAACTGCGTGCCGTCGGGCAGGAAGCCGCGCTCCAGGTTGTAGAGCTTCTTGAAGGTCGCCTGGACCTCGCGGATGTGCTCGCCAATGGCGATGCGCCCGCCGAGCTGCTGCTGCAGGTAACGGGCGCTGGACAGGTGGTCGGCGTGGGCGTGGGTCTCCAGGATCCACTGCACCTCGAGCCTGTGCTCGCGGACATGGGCGATCAGCCGGTCGGCCTGCTGCGTGCCGGTACGGCCCGACTTGAAGTCGAAGTCCAGCACCGGGTCGACGATGGCCGCGCGGCGGCTGGCCTTGTCGGCGATGACGTAGGAGACGGTCCAGGTCTTGTCGTCGAAGAAGGCCTGGACGGTGGTGCTGGCAGTCATGCGGCGCCTGGTTGGTTCAATATGTTGACTGACATTATATTTATTTGCATAATGAAATCAACGTCAAGGAGCAGGCCATGCTCACCCCCGTCATCGACCCCGCCATGTTGCGCCAGGCCGCCGGCCAGGCCGTCAGCGCCCTGAAGGTGCTGGCCAACGAAGACCGCCTGCTGCTGCTGTGCCAGCTTTCGCAGGGAGAAATGTCCGTCAGCGACCTGGAGGAGGCCCTGGGCATCCGCCAGCCCACGTTGTCGCAGCAGCTGGGGGTGCTGCGCGGGGAGGGCGTGGTGGATACGCGCCGCGACGGCAAGCGCATCTTCTACAGCGTCGCCGACGCGCGGCTGTTGCAGGTGCTGGCGCTGCTCTACGACATCTACTGCCCGAAGGAGTGAGCCGGTGAACATTGACTGGAACGCATTCACGCCGTGGACTTCGCTGGCGGGCGGCATGCTCATCGGCGTGGCGGCGGCGCTGTTCGCGCTGCTCAACGGCCGCATCGCCGGCATCAGCGGCGTGCTGGGTGGGCTGCTGCGGCCGGTCCGGGGTGACGTGGGCTGGCGCATTGCCTTCGTGCTCGGGTTGGTGGGCGCGCCGGCGGTGTATGCGCTGTTCACGGTCGTGCCGCTGCCTCGTATTGACGCCGGCTGGCCCATGCTGGTGCTGGCCGGGCTGCTGGTGGGCGTGGGCACGCGCTACGGTGCCGGCTGCACCAGCGGCCACGGCGTCTGCGGGCTGTCCCGCCTGTCTTTGCGCTCGCTCGTGGCCACGCTGGCCTTCATGGGGGCCGGCTTCGCCGCCGTCTTCCTGCTGCGCCATGTCATCGGTTCCTGAGGAGTGTTCATGCCCTTCTTCACGTCACTGCTGGCCGGCCTGGTATTCGGCTTCGGCCTCATCCTGTCGGGCATGGCCAGCCCGGCCAAGGTGCTGGGCTTTCTCGACCTGGCCGGGTCCTGGGACCCGTCGCTGGCGCTGGTCATGGCCGGCGCCATCGCGGTGGGCCTGCCGGCCTTCGCGCTCGCGCGGCGGCGCACGACCACGCTGCTGGGGACGCCGCTGCGGCTGCCGACCGCGAGCGCCATCGACCGCCGGCTGGTCGGCGGCAGCCTGCTGTTTGGCATCGGCTGGGGGCTGGCCGGCTTCTGCCCGGGGCCGGCGCTGGTGGCGCTGGGCATAGGCGAGCTGAAGGCTGTGGTCTTTGTCACCGCGATGCTGGCCGGCATGGCGATATTCGAACTGCTGGAGCGCCGCCGACCCTGACCTGGGCTGCGCCAAAATCCGCGCCCATGCTGTTCCTGCTCTCGCCCGCCAAGTCCCTCGATTACGACAACCCGACGCCGCCCGAACTGGCCGACGCGCTGACCCGCCCGCAGTTCCTCGACGACACCGCCGCCCTCATCGACGTGCTGCGCACCAAGACAGTCGCCGACGTGCGCGAGCTGATGGACCTGTCCGAGCCGCTGGCCCGGCTCAATGTCGACCGCTACCAGGCTTGGCGCCCGCGCTTCACCGACAGGAACAGCAAGCCGGCCGTGCTGGCCTTCAACGGCGATGTCTACGACGGGCTGGACGCGAAGACGCTCTCCGCCGACGACCTCGCCTGGGCCCAGCAGCATGTGCGCATGCTGTCCGGGCTCTACGGCATGCTGCGCCCGCTGGACCGCATGCAGCCCTACCGGCTGGAGATGGGCACGCGCCTGGCCACCGAGGCCGGCGCCAGCCTCTACGACTGGTGGGGCGACCGTCTCGCCCTGCACCTGAACAAGCTGGCCAAGGCCGAGAAGGTGCCGGTCATCGTCAACCTGGCCTCGCAGGAATACTTTCGCGCCGCCGACCGCAAGGTGCTCAAGCCGAGGGTGGTCGACTGCCAGTTCGAGGACTGGAAGAACGGCGACTACAAGATCATCAGCTTCTTCGCCAAGCGCGCCCGCGGCCTGATGGCGCGCTTCGCCATCCAGCAACGCCTGGAGACGCCGGACGGTCTCAAGGCCTTCAACCTGGACGGCTATCGTTGGGCTCCCGAGGTCTCTTCGTCCGACAGCCTGGTTTTTCGTCGAAAGCAATGAGCCATCAAGTCATCACTCCCGAGCTGTGCGCGTGGATCGCCGAGCAGACACGCGCCGGCCATCCCTCCGAAAGCATCCTCGCGGCCATGCTGGGCAGCGGCTGGGACGAGTCCATTGCCCGCCAGGCGCTGGCGCGCACGCTGGGCCAGCCTGCCGCGCCGGCCGCGGCAGCGGGCGTCACCGTCGGCCTGCCCGAGCCGGATCTCAGCCGTTTCGCGCCCGTCGTGGATGCCGGCGACCGCCAGGTCAAGGTCGTCATGGCGCTGCGCCAGCCGCGCGTCATCGTCTTCTCCGACCTGCTGTCCGAGGACGAATGCGACGGCATCGTCGCGCTGGCTACCAAGCGCCTGGCGCGCTCCGAGACGGTGGCCACGGCCGCCGACGGCAGCGAGGTGAACGCCGCGCGCACCAGCGACGGCATGTTCTTCGAGCGCTGCGAGACAGAGCTGATCCGCCGCGTCGAGTCGCGCATCGCGACGTTGCTGCGCTGGCCGCTGGACCATGGCGAAGGCCTGCAGGTGCTGCGCTACCGCCCGGGCGCCGAATACCAGCCGCACTACGACTACTTCGACCCTGGCCACGTCAGCACGCCCGGCATCCTCAAGCGCGGCGGCCAGCGCGTGGGCACGCTGGTCATCTACCTGAACACGCCCGAGGCCGGTGGCTCGACGATCTTCCCGGACATCGGCCTGGACGTCGCGCCCGTCAAGGGCAATGCGGTGTTCTTCAGCTACGACCGTCCACACCCGTCCACGCAGACCCTGCATGGCGGCTCGCCGGTCGTCGCCGGCGAGAAATGGGTGGCGACGAAGTGGCTGCGCCAGGGCACGTTCGTGTGAGCCCCTCGCCCGGTCTTGCAGACCGCGCTGCGCCAGTGGCGCAGCTCTTCGGCAGGCACAGGTCGTCCACTGGACGTCCTGTGTCCGGCCTCAGCCCCTGAAGGGGACGGCGATGCAAGCGGCATTGAGCCGCTTGCACATCGCCTGCGGGCCGGCTTGGGGCGGCCCGGCGCCGGTCCGCGCCAGGGCATACGCTTTACGCGGACAGCAGCTTGTGGACCAGGTCGGGCGTGCTGGCCGCCTGGTATTTCTTCATCAGCCGGGCGCGGTAGACGTCCACCGTGCGGTGGCTGATGCCGAGGCGGCGGCCGATCAGCTTGCTGGTCAGGCCGTCGATGAGCAGGGCGGCGATCTCGCGCTCGCGCGGCGTCAGCTCGGCGGTGAGGCCGCGCCGCGCCGACAGGTCCTCGAAGCTCCAGATGCCGCGCGCATGCGGGTCGCGTGGGTCCAGCGCGCGGCCGATGACGTGGCACCAGAACAGGCTGCCGTCGAAGCGCTTCATGACGCGGTCGTCGCCATAGCGGCCGTGCCGGTCGAGGCTGGCGACGATGCGGTCGCCGGTGCGCTCGAACTCGTCGTGCGAAGGGTAGAGCTGCTCGAAGCTGTGGCCGACGATCTGCTCGCGCCGCGTGCCGAAGATGGCCAGCACCAGCTGGTTGCAGTCGCGCACGATGCGCTGCTCCGACAGGATGAGCCCGACCGGGGCCAGGTCGAAGGCCAGCTGGTAGTCGGGCAGGGCGGCGGCGTTCAAGTCGGGCAACCAGGGCCGGGGCCCGAAGGGATTAGGCGATTCTACGTAACGCCATACGTAGGTCCTCGCGGATACGCTGTGCGCCTTCTGTGAACCTCGGATGGAGACAGGGCATGAACAAGGTGTACCCGAGCGCTGACGAAGCGCTTCGCGGCGTCGTGAAGGACGGGCAGCTGCTGGCCGTCGGCGGCTTCGGCCTGTGCGGCATTCCCGAGGCGCTCATCAAGGCGCTGCGCGACAGTGGCGTCAAGGGGCTGACGGTCATCTCCAACAACGCCGGCGTGGACGGCTTCGGCCTCGGCCAGCTGCTGGAGACGCGCCAGATCAAGAAGATGATCTCCAGCTACGTCGGCGAGAACAAGGAGTTCGAGCGCCAGTACCTGGCCGGTGAACTGGAGCTGGAGTTCACGCCTCAGGGCACGCTGGCCGAGAAGCTGCGCGCTGGCGGCGCCGGCATCCCTGCCTTCTTCACGAAGACCGGCGTCGGCACCGTCGTCGCCGAGGGCAAGGAGCTGCGCGAGTTCGACGGCGAGACCTATGTGATGGAGCGGGCGCTGCTGCCCGAGGTGGCGCTGGTCAAGGCGTTCAAGGCCGACAAGAGCGGCAACCTCGTGTTCCGCCGCACCGCGCGCAACTTCAACCCGGCCGCGGCCATGGCCGGCAAGCTGACCATCGTGGAGGTGGAGGAACTCGTCGAGACCGGCACGCTGGACCCGGACGCGGTCCACCTGCCGGGCATCTATGTGCACCGTATCGTCGTGAACGCCAACCCCGAGAAGCGGATCGAGAAGATCACTCTCAGCCCGAAGAAGGAGGCCTGAGCCATGGCCTGGACGCAAGATCAAATGGCCGCGCGTGCGGCCCAGGAGCTGGAAGACGGCTTCTACGTGAACCTCGGCATCGGCATCCCGACGCTGGTCGCCAACCATGTGCCGGCTTCCAAGGAAGTCTGGCTGCAGAGCGAGAACGGCATGCTGGGCATTGGCCCCTTCCCGACGGAGGACGAGGTCGACGCCGACCTCATCAACGCCGGCAAGCAGACCGTCACGACGCTGCCGGGCAGCAGCATCTTCGGCAGCCACGACAGCTTCGCGATGATCCGCGGCGGCAAGATCAACCTGAGCATCCTGGGCGCCATGCAGGTCAGCGGCAAGGGCGACCTGGCCAACTGGATGATCCCGGGCAAGATGGTCAAGGGCATGGGCGGCGCGATGGACCTCGTCGCCGGCGTCAAGCGCGTCATCGTGCTGATGGAGCATGTGGCGCGCAAGAAGGACGGCAGCGAGGACCTCAAGATCATCCCGAACTGCACGCTGCCGCTGACGGGCGTGGGTGTCGTGGACCGCATCATCACGGACCTGGGCGTCTTCGACGTCGTGCCGGAAGGGCTGAAGCTCGTCGAGCTGGCCGAGGGCGTGACGCGCGAGTTCGCGCAGAGCAAGACCGGGGTTCCGCTGCTCTAACGCTTCAAACCGGCGGTGGGCCGATAAGCGGGCACATTGCACGCCTGCTTGTCGGCTCAGGTGTTTCTCTCGGTAAGTGACAGGCCGTATCTCACGGCGGCGTCTCGACGCGTGTGCACAAGGGGGCGAGCTTGGCGATCATTCGCCCCGCACGTTCCCCGACCCGCCATGCCTGACCTGCTTGCCCCTCCGCCCGCCCCCGTCAACGAGCCCCCCGAAGACCTTCTCCCCCAACTGAGTTCTGTTGCCCTGCTGGCCACGGCCACGCTGCTGACGGCGTGCGGTGGCGGTGGCGGTGGCGGTGGCGGCGGCAGCAATCCGGGCAGCGGCACGAGCGGTGGCAGCAGCACGCCCGGCGCGGGCACGACCGGCAGTTCCGGCAACGCCGATTCCGCGCCCGCTCCCTCGCCGCCGGCATCGCCCGTGCCGCCGCCCCCGGCGCCGGTGCCTGCGCCGCCACCCCCACCGCCGCTTCCGCCGGTGCCTCCCACGGACGCCGAGGCGGCTCGCTTCCTGACCCAGGCCGGCTTCGCGGCCTCCATGGCGGACATCGCCACCGTCAAGTCCCAGGGTTATGCCGCCTGGCTGGATGCGCAGTTCGCCATGCCCATCAGCGACGGCCATTACGACTGGATGGCGGAGCGGGGCGGTACCGCGGTGACCAACCTCTACGGCTTCTACGGGCTGGACAACACGCAGTGGCGCAAGCTGATGTCGGCACCCGACACGCTGCGCCAGCGCGTCGTGCTGGCACTGTCCGAGATCTTCGTCGTGTCGCTGGTCGGCCTGCTGGACAACTGGCGCGGCTGTTCCCTCGGCGCCTACCTGGACCTGCTGGAGCAGCACGCCTTCGGCAACTACCGCGCGCTGCTCGAGGCGGTGACGCTGTCGCCGGCCATGGGGGCCTACCTCAACATGCGCGGCAACCAGAAGGAAGACCCCCGCACGGGCCGAGCACCCGACGAGAACTATGCACGCGAGTGCATGCAGCTGTTCAGCATCGGCCTCGTGCAGCTCAATGCCGATGGCAGCGCCAGGATCGGCAGCAATGGCAAGCCGATCGAAACGTACTCGCAGGAGCAGATCACCGAACTGGCCCGCGTTTTCACGGGCTGGAACTACGACGGCGCCAGCAACGTGGACCCGGCCTATGTCCGCAGGCCCATGGTCAATACGGCGTCGCGCTTCTCGACCGGCGCGAAGCGCGTGCTGGGCGTGGACATCCCCGCCACCGCGGATGCCGCCGCCGCGATGAAGACGGCCATGGACACGCTGGCCAACCATCCCAACGTGGGGCCGTTCATCGGCCGCCAGCTCATCCAGCGCCTGGTGGCGTCCCATCCCAGCCCGGCCTATGTCGCGCGGGTCTCGGCGGTCTGGAACGACAACGGCGCCGGCGTGCGTGGCGATCTGAAGGCCGTCATCAAGGCCATCCTGCTCGACCCCGAGGCCCGCAGCGCCCCCGCCGGCATGGCAGGCGGCAAGCTGCGCGAGCCCGTGCTGCGCCTGGTGCAGTGGGCGCGGACCTTCAATGCGGCCTCGCCGACGGGGCTGTGGGACGTCGGCGACACCAGCAACCCCGCCACCCGCCTTGGCTACAGCCCGTTGCGCAGCCCGTCCGTCTTCAGTTTCTTCCGGCCTGGCTACGTGCCTCCCAACTCCACGCTGGGCAGCAACGCGATCACCGCGCCCGAGTTCCAGCTCTGCAACGAGAGCACGGTCGCGGGTTATCTCAACTTCATGCAGACCGTCATCAGCAATGGCGTCGGCGAGGTCAAGGCCAACTACACGGCCGAACTGGCACTGGTGGCCAACCCGGCGGCGCTGGTGGCCAACCTGGCCCTGCGCCTGGGCGGGGGCGGCATTTCCGCGGCCACCGAATCGACCATTGCCACGGCCATCGCCACCATCAACGCCAACACCGATGCCGGCAAGCTCAACCGCATCCACGCGGCCATCCTGTTGCTGATGGCCTGCCCCGAGTACCTCGTCCAGAAGTAAGTCCGCATGAAGCTCAACAAGCTCCCCCAACTGCAGCGCCGCGAATTCCTGCGTCGTGCTTCCGCGCTGAGCGTGGCCGGCGCCGCCGCGCCCTGGGCGCTGAACCTGGCCGCGATGGGCGAGGCCGCCGCGCAGTCCGCCCCGAGCGACTACAAGGCGCTGGTCTGCGTCTTCCTGCAAGGCGGCAATGACCATGGCAACACGCTGGTGCCCTATGACGCCGCCAGCCATGCCGCCTACGCGACGATCCGCCAGACCCTGGCCACGTCGCGCGACGCGCTGGCCGCGACCGCGTTGTCGCAAATCGTCGACGGCCGGCAGATGGCGCTCGCGCCCCAACTGCCCAAGCTCAAGGGGCTGTGGGATGCCGGCCAGGTCGGTGTGCAGCTCAATGTGGGCACGCTGGTGCAGCCCACCACGCTGGCGCAGTTCAAGGCCAGGAACGTGCCGCTGCCGCCCAAGCTGTTTTCGCACAACGACCAGCAATCGCTCTGGCAGGCCAGCAACCCCGAGGGCGCCACCAGCGGCTGGGGAGGGCGCGTCGGCGACCTGTTCATGAACGGCAACGGCACGTCCACCTTCACCTGCATCAATGTGTCGGGCAACGCCGTCTTCCTGTCCGGCAGGAATGCGGTCCAGTACCAGGTGTCCACGGCGGGCGCGGTGCCCATCAATGGCGTCACCAAGTCGCTGTTCGGGTCGTCGGCCTGCTCCACGGCGCTGCGTTCGCTGATCACGGCGGAACGCACGCACTGGATGGAGGCCGAGCTGAACCGTGTCGTCAAGCGCTCCGTGGACGCCCAGGCCATGCTGGGCACGGCGCTGACCAGCCTGCCGGCGCTGGCCACGAAATTCGAAGCAACCAGCCTGTCGACGCAGCTGCAGATGGTCGCCAGGCTCATCGCCGCCCGGCAGGGCCTGGGCGCCAGGCGCCAGGTCTATTTCGTCTCCATTGGTGGCTTCGACCTGCATGACCAACTGGTCTCCCGGCATGCCCAGGCGCTCAAGCAGTTGGACGATGCGCTGGCCAGCTTCCATGCCGCGACCGTCGAGCTCGGCGTGGCCAACCAGGTCACGGCCTTCACCGCCAGCGACTTCGGCCGCACGCTGACCAGCAACGGCGACGGCAGCGACCACGGCTGGGGCAGCCACCACTTCGTCATCGGCGGCGCGGTCAAGGGCGGGCGCTTCTACGGCGCGCTGCCGTCGGTCAGCGTCAACGGGCCGGACGACGTCGGCCAGGGGCGGCTGCTGCCCACCACGTCGGTGGACCAGCTCGCCGCGACGCTGGCGACGTGGATGGGCGTGTCGGCGACGGACTTGGCCCTGGTGCTGCCGCAGATCGCCAACTACAGCCAGAAGGACCTCGGCTACTTCTGACTGCCTAAGATGGGCGCATGAAGCTGACGCCCTGTCTGATTGCATTTGCGTTCGCGTCCGGCGCTTGTGCGCAGCCCGTCGAGCAGCCCGAAGCGGCCACCGCGCGCACCGCCAAACCGGCCGGTCTCACCAAGCCGGCCCAGCACTTTGCCGTCACCGCCGCCAACCCGCTGGCGGCGCAGGCGGGCCTGGACTTGCTGCGCGCCGGCGGCTCGGCCGTCGATGCCGCCATCGCCGTGCAGGCCGTGCTGGGCCTCGTCGAGCCGCAGTCCAGCGGCATCGCCGGCGGTGCCTTCCTGTTGCACTGGGACGGCAGGCAGGTGCAGGCCTTCGACGGCCGCGAGACCGCGCCTGCCGCGGCCACGCCAGCGATGTTCCTGAAGCCCGATGGGAAGCCGTTGGGCATGCGCGACGCGATCATGAGCGGCCTGTCCACCGGCGTGCCGGGTGTGCTGGCCATGCTGGCCGACGCCCACAAGCAGCATGGCCGCCTCCCCTGGGCCAGGCTGTTCGAGCCGGCCATCCGCCTTGCCGAACAAGGCTTCGCGATCAGCCCGCGGCTGTTCGAACTCGCGGCTAGCGAGATGGCGCTGCGCAGCGACCCGCAGGCCGGGCCCTATTTCTTTGACGCGGCCGGCAACATGAAGCCGGTCGGCACCGTGTTGAAGAACCCCGCCTATGCCGCCGTGCTGCGCGGCATTGCGAAGCAGGGCACCAAGGGCTTCTACGAGGGCGCCGTGGCCGATGACATCGTCCGCCGCGTGAAGGGCCACGCGCGCCCCGGGCTGCTGGCGACGGCGGACCTCGCCGGCTACAAGCCCGTGCAGCGTCCGCCGCTGTGCAATGACTGGCGCAGCTGGCGCGTCTGCGGCTTCGGCCCGCCGTCGTCCGGCCACCTGACGCTGATGCAGATCCTCGGCCTGCTGGACACGCAGCCGCAGGCGCGCGCGGCCAAGGGCGTGACGGCCGACTGGATGCATGCCTATGCCGAGTCCGCCAAGCTGGCCTTTGCCGACCGCGCGCAGTTCATCGCCGATCCAGCCTTCGCGGCCGCGCCGGGTGGCGACTGGCAGAACCTGCTGGCGCCAGCCTACGTGAAGGAGCGCGGCGCATTGATCGGCGAGCGCGCGATGGCGCCCGCCGTGGCGGGGCAACCGGGCACGCGGCTGGCTTTTGCGCCCCAGGCAGAGCAGCTCGAAGCCGGCACCAGCCAGATCAGCGTCGTCGACGGCGAGGGCCATGCGGTGGCGATGACGACGAGCGTCGAGTCCGCCTTCGGCAACCGCGTCATGAGCGACGGCGGCACGGGCCTGGCCGGCGGCTTCATGCTGAACAACCAGCTGACCGATTTCTCGCTGAACCCGACCGGCGCCGACGGCAAGCCCATTGCCAACCGCGTGGAGGCCGGCAAGCGGCCGCGTTCCAGCATGGCGCCCACGCTGGTGTTCGACCGCGCCGGCCAGCTCGTCATGGTGGCCGGCTCGCCGGGCGGGCCGGTCATCATCCATTACGTCGCCAAGGTGCTGACCGGCGCGCTGGCCTGGGGCCTGCCCGTGCAGCAGGCGGTGGACCTGCCCAACTTCGGCCACTTCAACAGCGGCTCGCTGATCGTCGAGCGCGGCTCGCTGACGGCCGAGCAGCTCGCCGAGCTGCGCGGCCGCGGCCATGCCGTCGTCGAGACCGACCTGACCAGCGGCCTGCAGGTGCTGATGCGTGGGAAGACCGGCTGGGTCGGCGGCGCCGACCCGCGCCGTGAAGGCATCGTGCTGGGCGACTAGGCCCACGCGGCGACGGCGCTTCGTCCGACACGCGTGCGGCCTCCGCCGCGCCTAGGCTGCCTGCTTCGGCAGCCCGGAGTCTTGCGATGGACGAAGTGTTCGGATGTCTTTCACGCCGGGACCTGCTGATTGCCAGCGCCGGCACGGCCACGATCCCGGTCGCCGGCGCCGCGGACGACGCGCCGCCCGCCGTCGGCAGCCCGCCCGGCACGATGTCCCGGCTGACGCTGGAGGTCAACGGCAAGCCGCAGACGGTCGACGTCGACAACCGCACGACGCTGCTGGACCTGCTGCGTGAGCAGCTCAAGCTGACCGGCACCAAGAAGGGCTGCGACCATGGCCAGTGCGGCGCCTGCACGGTGCTGCTGGACGGCCGGCGCATCAACAGCTGCCTGATGCTGGCCGTCATGGCGCCGGGCGCCAAGGTGACGACCATCGAGGGCCTGGGTGTGCCGGGCAAGCTGCATCCGCTGCAGGCCGCCTTCATCGCCAAGGACGGCTACCAGTGCGGCTACTGCACGCCGGGCCAGATCTGCTCCGCCGTCGGCATGCTGGACGAGTTGCAGCGCGGCATGCCCAGCCATGCGACGGCCGACCTGGCCGCCAAGCCGCTGCTGTCCGCCGACGAGCTGCGCGAGCGCATGAGCGGCAACCTCTGCCGCTGCGGCGCCTATTCCAACATCGCCGAGGCGATCACCTCGGTGGCGGGAGGTGCCGCATGAAAGCCTTCACCTTCGAGCGCGCCCGCACGCCGGCCGAGGCCGCGGCGGCCGTCGCGCAGCGGCCCGACGCGCGCTTCATCGCCGGTGGCACCAATCTGCTGGACCTGATGAAGCTGCAGATCGAGGCGCCCACGCATGTCGTCGACGTGAACGCGCTGGGCCTGGACCGCGTCGAGGAATCGCGCGACGGCGGCCTGCGCATCGGCGCGCTGGTGCGCAACAGCGACCTCGCGGCCGACGCCACCGTGAAGCGCGACTACCCGGTGCTGAGCCGCGCGCTGCTGGCCGGCGCGTCGGGCCAGCTGCGCAACCGCGCCACCACCGCCGGCAACCTGCTGCAGCGCACCCGCTGCCCTTACTTCTACGACACCGGCCAGCCCTGCAACAAGCGCCGGCCCGGCAGCGGCTGCAGCGCGCTTGGCGGCCTGTCGCGCTCGCTCGCCGTCATCGGTGCGAGCAAGGCCTGCATCGCCACGCATCCGAGCGACATGGCCGTCGCGATGCGCGTGCTGGACGCCGAGGTCGAGACCGTGAAGCCCGATGGCCAGACGCGCCGCATCCCGATTGCCGACTTCCACCGGCTGCCCGGCGACACGCCCCAAGTCGAGCATGCGCTGGCGCATGGCGAGCTCATCACGGCGGTGCTGCTGCCGGCGCCGGTGGCCGGCGTGCATGTCTACCGCAAGGTGAGGGACCGCGCGTCCTATGCCTTCGCGCTGGTGTCGGTCGCGGCCATCGTGCAACCGGACGGCCAGGGCCGTGTCGCCTTCGGCGGCGTCGCGCACAAGCCCTGGCGGGTCGAGGCGGCCGAAGCCTCGCTCGCCCAGGGCGCCAAGGCCTTCACCGCCCAGGCCTTCGCCGGCGCCCAGCCGACTGCCGACAACGCCTTCAAGCTGCCGTTGGCCGAGCGCACGCTCGCCGGCATCCTTCAGGACGCGAGGGCCAAGGCATGAGATTCGACCAACCCGCCACCACCAATCCCATCGACCAGGGCCGGGTCGTCGGCAAGCCCACGCCGCGCATCGACGGGCCGCTGAAGACGACCGGCACGGCGCCCTATGCCTATGAGCATCACGCCGAGACGGCCGACCCGGCCATCGGCTTCGTCGTCGGCGCCGGCATCGCCAAGGGCCGCGTCAGGTCCATGGACCTGGCGGCCGCGCGCAAGGCGCCGGGCGTGCTGGCCATCGTCACCGCGCAGAACGCCGGCAAGCTGGGCAAGGGCAGCAAGAACACCGCCAAATTGCTGGGCGGCCCGGAGGTGAGCCACTACCACCAGGCTCTGGCCGTTGTCGTCGCGACGACCTTCGAGAACGCGCGCGCTGCGGCGGCGCTGATCGACATCCGCTACGACACCGCGCCCGGCCGCTTCGACCTCGCCGCGCTGAAAACCCAAGCGCCGATGGCCAAGGGCGACGGCATGGGCGGCAAGGCGCAGACCAAGGTCGGCGACTTCGAAGCCGCCTTCGCCAAGGCCCCCGTGCAGCTGGACGCAACCTACACGACGCCCGACCAGGGCCACGCGATGATGGAGCCGCATGCGACGCTGGCGGCGTGGCAGGGCCGCAAGCTCACCGTGTGGACGGCCAACCAGATGGTGGGCTGGGCGGTCGACGACCTCGCCCAGACGCTGGGCATCCCCAAGGACAACATCAACGTGAAGTCGCCCTATGTCGGCGGCGGCTTTGGCGGCAAGCTCTTCCTGCGCGCCGACGTCGTGCTCGCCGCGCTGGCCGCGAAAGCCGTGAACCGCCCCGTGAAGATCGCGCTGACGCGGTCACTGATGTTCAACAACACGACGCACCGCCCGGCCACCATCCAGCGCATCCGCATCGGCGCGGGTCAGGACGGCCGCATCACGGCCATCGCGCACGAGAGCTGGTCGGGCAACCTGCCCGGCGGCGGGCCGGAGACGGCGCCGTCGCAGACGCGGCTGCTCTATGCCGGCGAGCACCGCCTGACGGCCATGCGCCTGGCCACGCTGGACCTGCCCGAGGGCAATGCGATGCGCGCGCCCGGCGAGGCGCCCGGCATGATGGCGCTGGAGATCGCCATCGACGAGATGGCCGAGAAGCTGGGCCTGGACCCCATCGAGTTCAGGTTGCGCAACGACACCCAGGTCGACCCCGAGAAGCCGCAGCGGCCGTTCTCGCAGCGCCGGCTGGCCGACTGCTTCAAGGTCGGCGCCGAGCGCTTCGGCTGGAGCAGGCGTTCGCCCAGGCCGGCCCAGCTGCGCGACGGGCGCTGGCTGGTGGGCATGGGCGTGGCGGCGGCTTTCCGCAACAACCTGCTGATGAAGTCGAAAGCCCGCGTGCGGCTGGACGGCGAGGGCCGCGTCGTCGTCGAGACCGACATGACGGACATCGGCACCGGCAGCTACACCATCATTGCGCAGACGGCCGCCGAGACCATGGGCGTGGCGCTGGAGCGCGTGCGCGTGCTGCTCGGCGATTCGGACTTCCCGGTCTCCTGCGGCTCGGGTGGGCAGTGGGGAGCCAACAACTCCTGCGCCGGCGTCTACGCGGCCTGCATGAAGTTGCGCAGCCTGGTGGCCGCCAAGGCCGGCCTGGGCGACGACGCGGTGTTTGCCGACGGCGAGGTGCGCGGCGGCGGCAAGGCGCTGCCGCTGGAGTCCTTCTCGGGCCTCGTCGCCGAAGACGGCATCGAGTACGGCGACCTCGACAAGCGCTACCAGCAATCCACCTTTGGCGCCCATTTCGTCGAGGCGGCCGTGGACGCCTTCACCGGCGAAGTGCGCGTGCGGCGCATGCTGGCCGTCTGCGCGGCCGGCCGCATCATCAACCCGGTTTCGGCGCGCAGCCAGGTCATCGGCGCGATGACGATGGGCGTCGGCGCGGCGCTGATGGAGGCACTGCACGTCGACAAGCGCCGCGGCTTCTTCGTCAACCACGACCTGGCCTCCTACGAGGTGCCGGTGCATGCCGACATCCCGCACCAGGATGTGGTCTTCCTCGACGAGGTCGATCCGATCTCGTCGCCGATGAAGGCCAAGGGCGTCGGCGAACTGGGTATCTGCGGCGTGGGCGCCGCGGTGGCGAACGCGATCTACAACGCCACCGGCGTGCGCGTGCGGGACTACCCCGTCACGCTGGACAAGCTGCTGAAGGGCTTGCCTGCGGTGGTTTGACGCTCAGCGCTTGTTCAGCACCACCAAGCCCAGTGCTGCCAACCCGGCAAACAGCAGGCCACTCCAGACCTCGTACGGCAGCCCCAGCAGCCGATACGCCGCGGCTTCCGCGCAGTTGGCCGTGATCATGAAGACCGACGGCCACAGCTCCTCGAGGTTGAGCGCCGTGACGATGTTGTCGGCCAGGCCCATCGCGCAGGTGGCCGTCTGCGATGCCACTTCGTGCTGGAACACCGCCGCCGTCAGCCCGGCGGCGCACAGCATCAGCACGAGCACCAGCACCGCTTGGCGAAGCGAGCGTTTGGCCTGCACCAGCCAGCCGAGCAGCGACAGCGCGCCGATGGCCAGGAAGATGGCCCGCTGCAGCACGCACCAGGGGCAGGGCTTGACGCCGAACTGATGCTGGGCGATGAGGGCCGCGCCGACGGCGGCGAAGCTCGCCACCGCCATGCCGGCCAGCGCACGGGCCGGCAATTTTGATGGGGTGTCGAACATCAGTCGCGCACTTCGGCGATGAGCTCGATCTCGACGCAGGCGCCGAGCGGGATCTGCGCGACGCCGAAGGCGCTGCGCGCATGCTTGCCGGCGTCCCCCAGCACCGCGGCCAGCAGCTCGGAGCAGCCGTTGGTGACGAGATGCTGCTCGGTGAAGTCGGGCGTGCTGTTGACGAGGCTCATGACCTTGACGATGCGCACCACCTTGCCCAGGTCGCCGACGGCGGCCTGCAGCGTGCCGAGCAGGTCGATCGCCACCGCGCGCGCGGCGGCCTGGCCAGTGGCCGTGTCGGTGTCCTTGCCGAGTTGGCCGACCCAGACCTTGCCGTCCTTCTTGGCGATGTGGCCGGACAGGAACACGAGGTTGCCCGTGCGCATGAAGGGCAGGTAGGCCGCGGCCGGGATGGCCACGGGCGGCAGCGTGATGCCGAGTTCGGCCAGCTTGGCCTGGATGGCGGAAGAGCTCATAGGGGGAAGCGCCGTGGCGCAGGGCAAAAACGGCGGCATGCTACCCCCGACTTCAAACCCGAGGATGTGAGGAAGGGCATTGGCGCAGCGGCGGTGGGGTGTCGTCGAACTCGTGGCAGCCGGGCTGGGCTGGCTGTCCGGCCTGGCGCTGCTGCATCGCTGCGAGCGCTTGCCGGACGGGGCCGAGTACGCGGCCCTCGTCGTCGCCTGCATCGTTTTGACGCTGCTGCGCCGCCGTCACTGGCTGGCGCTCGCCGGCTGCGCTGCGGTGCTGGCCTTCACGCAGGCCGCGCTGCGCGCCGAGTGGCGGTTGACGCCGGAGCTGCATCCGGCCTGGGAGGGGCGAGACCTGACACTGACGGGCCGTGTCGACTCGCTGCCCGTCGCCGTGACGGGGCAGGGTGGCGTACCGGGCTGGCGCTTCGAGTTCGCAGTGGAAGCCGTTGGCCCCACCGGCACTGCCTTGCCGCCTGAGGTGCCACGGCGGCTGATGCTGCTTGCCTACGACGGCCCGCCCATCACGGCCGGCGAGCGCTGGCGCTTCACGGCGCGGCTCAAGCGCGCGCACGGCCTGGCCAACCCGGGCGGCTTCGATGCCGAGCTGTGGCTGTTCGAGCAGGGCCTGCGCGCCAGCGGCGTCGTGCGCACGGCAGTCAGGCTTCAGGCCGCTCCGTGGTGGGAAATCGATGCCGCCCGCCAGCGCCTGCGCGCCGCCATCCGCGAGCGCGTGGCCGACCCAGGCATGGCCGGCGTGCTGGCCGCGCTGAGCCTGGGCGACCAGAACGCCATCGCCCACGCTGACTGGGCGCTGCTGCGGGACACCGGTGTCGCCCACGCCTTTGCGATCAGTGGCCTGCACATCACGATGTTCGCCTGGCTCGCGTCCGCCATCACCGGCACGCTGTGGCGGCGCAGTGGTCGGCTCTGCCTGCGCCTGCCCGCGCCGATGGCTGCGCGCTGGGTCGGCGTGCTGGCGGCGTTCGCCTACGCGCTGTTCTCCGGCTGGGGCGTGCCGGCCCAGCGCACGGTGCTGATGCTGGCCGCGGTCGCCGGCCTGAAGACACTGGGCCTGCGCTGGCCCTGGCCGTTGCTGCTGCTGGCGGCAGCGGTCGTCGTCACCGCGGTGGACCCGTGGGCGCTGTTGCAGCCGGGCTTCTGGCTGTCCTTTGGCGCAGTGGGCCTGCTGATGGCGGCCGGCGGCGAGCAGGCCGAGGGCTGGCGGGCGCGCTTGATGGCGGCTTTCCACACCCAGGCCGTCGCCACGGTCGGCCTCGCACCGCTGAGCCTGATCTGCTTTGCGCAGCTGTCGGTCGTCGGGCTGCTGGCCAACCTGGTGGCCATTCCCGTCATCAGCTTCCTCATCACGCCGCTGGCGCTGCTGGGCGGCTTTGTGCCGCCGCTGTGGACGCTAGCGGCTTGGCTGGTGAGCCTGCTGGTGGCCTGGCTGAAGTGGCTGACGCTGCTGCCCGGCGCGGTGTGGTGGCTGCCCGCCGCGCCACCGTGGGCGCAAGCACTGGCACTGCTTGGCGCGGCGCTGGTCGTACTGCGCCTGCCGTGGCGGCTGCGGCTGGCGGGCCTCGTCATGCTGCTGCCGCTGCTGTGGCCCGCCGTGCCGCGGCCGGCGACGGGCGATTTCGAACTGCTGGCGCCCGACATCGGCCAGGGCAATGCCGTGCTGCTGCGCACCGGCGGCCACACGCTGCTGTTCGACACCGGCCCGGCCTACGCGCCCGGCCAGGATGCCGGCGAGCGCGTGCTGCTGCCGCTGCTGCGTCGCCTGGGCGAGCGGCGGCTGGATGTGCTGATGCTGAGCCACCGCGACAGCGACCATGTCGGCGGCGCCGCGGCGCTGCTGCAGGGGCTGGATGTCGCCGAACTGCGCAGCTCGCTGGAGCCCGGCCACCCGCTGCTGCGCGCCGGCCCGCCCGAGGTGCGCTGCGAGGCCGGCCAGCGCTGGACCTGGGACGGCGTGCGCTTCGACGTGCTGCACCCGACGGCCGCGCACTACGAGGCCGGCCTCAGGTCCAACGACCTGTCCTGCGTGCTGCGCATCACGTCGGCTTCGGGGCAGCGCGTGCTGCTGGCGGGGGATCTGGAAGCCGCTCAGGAAAGAGGACTCGTCCTGCGTGAACCGGATTTGCAATCCGCGGTATTGCTGGTGCCTCACCACGGCAGCAAGACATCTTCCAGCGCCGAGCTGCTGGCCACCGTGAAGCCCGCGATCGGCCTCGTGCAGGCCGGCTACCGCAGCCGCTTCGGCCACCCGGCGCCGCCGGTGCTGGCGCGCTACCAGGCGGCCGGCATCGCCGTCGTCGCCAGCCCGTCCTGCGGGGCCTGGCGCTGGTTCAGCAATGGCCGCCCTGCGACCTGCGAGCGCGAGCTGGGCCGGCGTTACTGGAGCGACCACGTCGCACCTCCGATCGCGACGGACGGGTTCTCCGGCCCGCCCCTTCCCGCCGCCGACGAAGCCACTCCGGCTGAACCCGAACTGGCCTTCTGAGCCCGGCACTGCCACACTGGCGCAGCCGCATCTGCCGGGAGAGTTCCATGAAGCCTCTTGCCATCCGTCGCGCCCTCGTGTCGGGCCTGTCGGGCCTGTTGTTGCTGTGTGCCGGTGGGCTGGCCTGGGCGGGCGGCGGCAGTGCCGGCAGCGGCGCCAAGGCGACGGTGTCGACCAAGGACTACGAGGTCTACCGCAGCGGCAGCGCGGCCGACGTGCAGCCCCCGCAGCCGGCCAGCAACCTGATGGTGCTGATGGGCGGCGGCATCGATGTCGACGACGCCTTCCGCGCCATGATCGCCAAGGCCCGCGGCGGCGGCACGGCGGGCGTGGACGCCGTCATCCTGCGCACCTCGGGCGCCGACGGCTACAACCCCTATCTGATGGCCATGCCGGGCGTCGACTCCGTCGAGTCCATCGTGCTGAAGACGCGTGCCGGCGCCAGCGCGCCCGCGGTGCTGGACCTCGTCAACCGGGCCGACCTGCTCTTCATCGCCGGTGGCGACCAGTCCACCTACATCGCCCAGTGGGCCGGCACGCCGCTGGAGGCCGCGATCAAGGCCGCCGTCGCGCGCCGCGTGCCCTTCGGCGGCACCAGCGCCGGCCTGGCCGTGCTGGGCCAGTTCGACTATTCGGGCGCCAACCAGTCGGTGTCGTCGGCCGAGGCGCTGGCCAATCCCTACGACCGCAACGTGACGCTGGACCGCAGCTTCCTCAACGCGCTGCCGTTGATGGCCGGCGTCATCACCGACGCCCACCTCGTCGCGCGCGACCGCATGGGCCGCCTCGTGACCTTCCTGGCGCGGCTGTCGGCCGACGGCTGGGCCGGCTGGCAGACGCTGCGCGCCATCGGCGTGGACGAGCAGACGGCCGTCGTCGTCGACGGCGACATCGCCACCGTCGTGGGCAACGACGACGGCCAGGGCGGCCGCACCGGCCGTGCCTACTTCCTGAAGCCGACGCTCGCGCCCACCACCGTGCAGGCCAAGAAGCCGCTGACCTTCCGCAACCTGCAGGTCGAGAAGCGCACCGCCGGCGGCCAGTACAACCTGGCGACGTGGCCGACCGTCTCGCCCTACTTCATCTCGGTGGAGGCGGGCGTGCTGATGCCCAATCCCTACTGAGCCGGCGCCTGGGCGCGCCGCGCCTTGACCGCCTGCCCGAGTTCGATGACGGCCAGCGCGTAATAGGCCGACCAGTTGTAGCGCGTGACGACCCAGAAGTTCTGCGTGCCCAGCAGCACGGTCGTCGGCTGCTTCGGACCGTTCTGCAGCTCGATGACGGCCATCGGGCCGACATGGTCGCGTGCGGCCTCCGACGGCTGCGCACCCTGCTCCAGAAGTTCGGCCGCGGTGAAGCTCGGCTCGATGTCGGGCGCCAGCAGGCGGCGCCGTGAGATCGGGTCGGCAGGCAGCTTGACGCTGTAGTGCGTCGCCTCGCCCGGCTTCCAGCCGTATTCCGACAGGTAGTGGGCCACGCTGCCGATGGCGTCGACGGGGCTGGCCATTAGGTCGATGTGGCCGTCGCCATCGAAGTCCACGGCATGCCGTCGCCAGCTGCCGGGCATGAACTGCGGCCAGCCCAAGGCGCCGGCATAGCTGCCGCGCACGTCGGCGGCGTCCAGGCCGTTCTCGCGGCAGAGCTTCAGGAACTCGGCCAGCTCGCCGCGGAAGAAGGCCTGGCGCTCGGCGGCGCGCGGGTGCTCGGCGGGGAAGTCGAAGGCCAGCGTAGCCAGCGAGTCCAGCACCTTGAAGCCTCCCGTGATGCCACCGTAGAAGGTCTCCACGCCGATGATGCCGACGATGACTTCGGCCGGCACGCCGTATTTGCTTTCGGCCCGCGCCAGCGCGGTCTCGTGCTCGGCCCAGAAGGCGGCGCCGGCTTCGATGCGGCGCGGCTCGATGAAGCGGTCGCGGTAGGCCGCCCAGTTCTTGGCCGTGCCGGTGGCCGCGGGCAGGATGAGCTGCTTCACGCGCGGCAGGTCCAGCGCCTGGCTGAGCTGCTCGCGCAGCGCGGCGGCGTCCCAGCCCTGCGCGGCGGCCAGCTCGTCGGCAAAGGCGATCAGCTCGGGTCGTGGGCCGAGCGGCTGCGGGGCCGGGGCCTTGGGCGCCGGGCGGTGCGGCTTCCTGGCCGCGTGGGCGTCAGGTGCGGCGGCCAGCACCAACAGGCTGGCCAGCAGGGGAAGGAGTCGGGACTTCACGCCCGCAGCATACGGGTGGCGGCCCGGAACTCCGCCCAGGACGGCGCCGCGGCGTTCGCTGCATAGCGTGCACGCTCCAGCCGCTCCAGCCATTGCGCTGCGGCCTCGGCCTTCTGGCCATGCTGGCGGCGCAATGCGCGCGCCCAGGCGGCCGGGCTTTCATGCGCCGGCAGCGTGACGCCGGCGCGGGCCAGCCGTGCCACGATGCGCGCCCGCTGCCGGCTCCAGGCGTCGTGCGGCCGGCTGCTCCAGCGAATCCAGGCCATCGCGGCCAATGCGAACAGCAAGATCACGCCGGCCAGCGCCTGGCCCAGCTCGGCCCAGTCGGGGCGCTGGAAGCCCAGTTTCTTCAACAGGTCGAACTGGTTCTGGCGCGAGTAGTTCAGCACCAGCTGCTGCCAGCGGTTGTTGACGGTCTCCCAGCCGTTGCGCAGCGCGCGCCACAGTGTCGGGTTCAGTTGCCCGATGACGCCCGGTTGGGGCTGCAGTGCCAGGCCCTGGATGACGCGGTTGGGCGCGACGGCGGCGGTGGGATCGCTGCGCAGCCAGCCCTTGCCGTCGACCCAGAACTCGGCCCAGGCATGCGCATTGGCATTGCGCACGACGAGATAGCCGTCCTGAGGCTCGGCGTCCCAGCCCTGGAAGCCGGTGACGATGCGCGCCGGCACGCCCATGCCGCGCATCAGCACGACGAAGGCGGACGCGAAGTGCTCGCAAAAGCCCAGGCGCCGGTCCAGCCAGAACTCGTCGATGACATGGGGCGATTCCTGGCCGTAGCGGCCGGGGGACAGCGTGTAGGTGAAGTCGGTGCTGCGCACATGGTCCAGCAGCGCTGCGGCCAGCGCTTCGGCGCGCGGGCCGGCCGGCAGCGCGGCGAAGCGTGGCTGCGCGGCCAGCTCGCGGGCCCAGGCCAGGCTGCGCGGGTTCTGGCCCGATGGCAGTTCGAGGTCGCGCGCTAGGTGCACGCGGCTGCGCGTGAGGCCGGCCTGCCAGCTCAGGTGGGCGCTGGCCGTCAGGCGCAGCCGCTCGGTGATGGGCCGGGGCGACAGCCACTGCAGCTCGGGCCCGCGGGTCAGCGCCAGGTCGGGCAGTGGCAGCTCACTGCCGGGGCTCATCTCCAGCAGCGGCAGCACGGGGATGCGCAGCGGCTCCATCGTGACCTCGTAGCGCAGCGCCGGGCCGGCCGTCGTCAACGAATCGCGGCCGCGCAGCCAGCTCTGACTGGGGCCGGTGTCGGGCGCGCGCCAGGTCTTGCCGTCGAAGCGCGTCAGCACCGGGCCGCGGAAGTAGCGCTGCTCGGGCGGCGGCACCGGGCCGTCGAAGCGCAGCCGCATCGCGACGCTGTCGTCGTTGGCGATCTCGTTCATCGCGCCGAATTCCATCTGGTTGGACAGCCCCGTCCTGCCGATGTTCTCCGTCGGCACGCCCCACAGCGGCGCGATACGCGGGAACAGCACGAACAGCAGCACCATGACCGGCAGGCCGAGTGCCGTCGTACCCGCGGCGCGCCGGGCGGCGATGGCGATGCTGGGCACGCCCGTGGGCATCTGCGCCAGCACGACGGCCGCCAGCAGCCCCCACAGCGACACCAGCGCGCCGACGGCGGTCAGCAGCGACTGCGAGTACAGGAACTGCGTCAGCACGAGGAAGAAGCCGAGGAAGAACACGACGAAGGCGTCGCGGCGCGCGCGCAGCTCCAGCGTCTTCAGCGCCATCAGCACGGTCAGCAGCGTGATGCCGGCTTCGCGGCCGACGAGGGTGCGAAAGGTCAGCCAGGTCATGGCCGCGTAGACCAGTGCGATGACTAGCAGCCACCAGCGGCTCGGCAGCGGGCGCTGGCGCCAGGCGATCTGGGCGCGCCACGCCAGCACGAGTCCCGTTAGCGCCGTGGCCCACAGCGGCAGGTGGCCGGCATGCGGTGCCATGACCATCGTGATGACGGCCAGCAGGAAGAAGCTGTCGCGGGTGTCGCGCGGCAGGCGCTCCCATCTGACCTGGATCGCATTCATGCCTGGAACTCCGCGAGGGCTTCCAGGCAGGCCTGGCGATGCGGGGCGCCGAGCGACGGCGCGATCTCGCGGCCGGCCAGCCGCAGGCCATAGGGCTGGCCCAGGCGCTCGGCGGCCAGCACCCAGGCGGTGAGGCGTGACAGCCTGGCTTCGACGTCGCGGCCCTGCGTGTCGCGCCAGTCCAGCCACAGATCTCTGGCCAGCGGTGCCTCGGTCTCGCGCACCCACAGCGGCAGGCCCTGGTCCAGCGCGAGGGCGGACTTGCGCCACAGGATCTGCTTCATCGAGTCGCCGCGGCGGTAGGCGCGCACGCCGGAGAAATCGGTGCCCGCGGCTGACTGCCGGGTCGACGCCGCCTCGCCGGCGCCGGCCTCGGCCTGGGTGGGGAAGGGCGAGAGCACCTCTTCGGCCCGTGGGTAGACCCAGACCTTGCTCGCCGGGCGCCAATAGCTCCAGGCGCGAAAGAAGCCGAGCGGGAAGCGTGTCGAGATGACGAGGCGCGGCAGCTCGTGCAGGCCACGCCGCAGGGCCGGCAGGCGCAGCTTCAGCACGGCGTGGCCGAGGGCAGGGACATCCACCCAGGCAGGCTCGGTGGTGCCGGTGTCCAGCTGCGCGCCGACGGCGATGCCGAAGCGCGCGCTGCCCGGGTTGTGCAGGCGCAGCTCGAGCGTGAACTCGTCGCCTGCATGCACGCCGTCGGGCGCCTTCAGGTCCATCTGCAGGCCACGCAGGTTGGCGTGCGTCGTGTGCATGGACGCCAGGCCTGCGCCGGTCAGCGCGAAGGTCAGCGCGTAGCCCAGGCTCAGCTGCTCGTTGATGCTGGCCAGCAGCAGCACGCCCAGCGTGCCGCAGAAGGCCAGGCCGGCCAGCGTCGGCACGATGTAGACGTTGCGCTGGGTGGTCTGGTGCGTGTCGGCGGGCGGTTGGCGCGCCTGCCACCAGGCTTGCCAGCGGTAGCGCAGGGCGGGGAGGGGGGGCATGGGCCGCAGGATACGTGCGGTTGCTCCCTGCGCGCCGTGGAGGGTGCTTGGCAGCGCCACTTCAGTTCTGGGTGTCGCAGCGCTCCACCTGTGACATGAAAGGGTGTGCTTCGGGCCGAGCGCCGGGCCGCTCCCAAGCCGGCCCGGCTTGGCGATGTGCTTGCGGCTCAACGCCGCAAGCATCGCCGTCCCCTCGGGGGACCGACCAGGCGCGTCCGCGTTCAGCGGCGCGGGACTGGGCGAGGGGCAGTCAGTTCACGGCGCCGCGCCGGTGCCGGTGTTCGCGTATTCGGCCAGGCGCCGGTTGCCGGCGCTGCCGTAGTTGACCTTGTTGCTGGTGTTCCAGTCCGCCCAGGGCGCGGTCTTCTTGATGTGGCCGCCCAGGTTCACTTCGCGGACGATCATCTGCCCGGTGGTGGCGCCGTTCTGCGGCCACTGGCGGGCGAACGACACGCTGTCGCTGCCGCCGGTGGTGGTGAACGAGCCGCCCTTGAACAGGAAGCCCTTGTTGGCGAGCACGTGGCTGGGCGCGGCGATGACGCCGGTGCTGGTGCGCGCGTTGGTGTAGCGGACCTCGCAGGCGTCGAAGACGGCCGTCATGTCGCCGAAGATGAAGTCGACATCGCCCTGGATGAAGCTGTTGCGCACATAGGTGCGCTTGCCGGAGCCGGCCAGCCACAGCGTGTCCTGGTTGCCGAGCAGGCGCACGGTGTCCAGGGACACCTGGTCGCCGCCGTTGTTCAGGTAGGCCACCGCCTGGTGCTGGCCGTTGGCTGCGGCGTTGTTCTCGCCGTAGGTGTTCTGGATGGTCAGGTTCTTGATCTGCAGCTGACTCGCGAAGCTGACGACGGTGGCCGTGCAGTTGGTGCCCAGCGTGCTGCGGCTGCCGCAGTCGTTGTAGTAGCCGCTGACACGGCTGGGGGCGCTGCTGCCGAAGTCGGCCGTGTTGCCCACCGCGGACTTGAATGCCGAGCCGGTCATTGCGTAGTGCGCGCCGAGCTGCAGCACGACGCCGGTCTGGCTGTCGCCGTAGACCGTGAGCGGCACGCCGGAGGGGATGACGACCAGCCCCGTGTAGGTGCCGGCCTTGATCTGGATGTACTTGCGTGTGCTGCCACCGGCAGCGATGGCCGCGTTCACCGCGGCCTGCACGGTCCGGTAGGGGCCGCTCGGGCTGACGACGTAGTCGCCGGTGCTCTTGGTGCCGACGCTGCCGGGCGTCCAGCTGCCGAGGAAGGTGGCCAGCGTGTAGCTGCCCTGCTCGGACGACGAGAGCTGCGGCCGCGTGGCGGTGGAGGTGGCGGACCAGGCTGGCAACGCGGCCGATGCGGCGAGGGCCAGGGCGAGGTGGGTCAGGGCGGAGGTGCGTTTTGCAGTCATGCGCAAGGTTCTCTTGGTGGTATGCGGGGCCCGGGATTCGAGGGCGACACATGCACCAACGACCTGCGCGGCATGGCGCAGTGGCTGACGTGCAAACGGTGCCTGGCGATGGAGACGGCCAGGCGGGCGCGATTCTGCAAGCCGCCTGGCTGCCCACGCACTATCGATTTCCCCGGTGCGCGACAGGGGCCGCTCGCCGATGCTGCGCGCCGTGAATCGACGCGCCGCGATCCTGCTGGCACTGCTCGGCGGCTTCGCGGCGGCCGTCGTGTGGCTGGCCATGCCCGATGAAGCGCCACTTGAAGACCCGCCTCCGCAGCGGGTCGCGGCGGCGCCGCCGCCCCTGGCGGATGCCGTTACGGCGCCGCTTCGACCTCCGGCATCCGCCGCCGCGACCGTCATGCCGGTGGATGTCGCGGTCGAGTTGTGCGGCACCGGGCGCATGCCCTTGCGGGGCGCCGTGGGCAACGCTGCCGACGCCTTCGACAACCTGCCCGGCCCCGTGGGCCGGCTTGCACTTCTGGAACTGCAGGAGCGGCTGCTGCGCGTGCTGGCCGCGGGCGATGCCCGCCAGCGCGTGGCCGCATGGCTGCTGCGCCAGCCCGACATGGCCGACCCCGCGACCCAGTCCGCGTGGGCCGCCGGCCTGCTGGCCGAGGCGCACGCGGGCGGCGATGCGCAGGCCCTGCGCTGGGCGACGGCAGCCTGCGGCCACACCGATGACGCGGCGCACTGCCGCCGCGGGCTGGCCCAGGCGCGGCTGCGGGCCGAGCCCGACAACGGGCTGCATTGGCTCGAATGGGCGCAGGAGGCTTCGAGCGAGCCCGAGCAGGGCGAGGCCTGGCAAGGCCTCGTGCGGGCGCGCCGCTGGCAGCAGCATCCCGGCGGGCTGACGGCCGTGGCGCTACAGGCGCTGGCGTCCATGCAGCCGGTGCCTGCCGCCTACCTGCGCGCCCGCCTCGCCCGCGAGACGCTGGGCCGCGACGCGGCCCAGTCGCCCGCCGGGCCGGCCTGGCTGGTGCAGCAATGCGCCCGGCACCGCGCCGACTGCGCGCGGCTGGCCGAACGCATGGCGGGCGAAGCCGACTCCGCCGCGTTGCTGGCGCAGGCCGCGCTGCTCGGCCAGCAGGCCGGCTGGGCCGACGAGCGCGTGCAGGCGCTGATGGCGGCCACGCGGGCCTTTCATGCGCAGCTGCCGAGCTGGCCGCAGGCCACGCAGGCGGCACTGGCTTGTGGCGCGGCGCAACCCCAGCTGGCGCACGTTGAGGCGATGGCGCAGCGCGGCGAGGTGCCACGCGACCGCTGACGCGCTATGCGCGGAGCTCGGTGGGTGCCAGGCGCCTCGCCAGTTCGGCCGCCGGCATCGGGCGGCCCAGCAGGTAGCCCTGGGCTTCGTCGCAGCGCAGGCGGCGCAAGGTGTCGAGCTGCTCCGCGGTTTCCACGCCCTCCGCCACGACGTTCAAGCCCAGGCTGTGGGCCATCGCGATGACGGCCTCGGTGATGGCGACGTCGTCCCGGTCGCCGGGCAGCCCGGCGATGAAGGACCGGTCGATCTTGACCGTCGCCGCGGGGAAGCGCTTGAGGTAGGACAGCGAGGAATAGCCGGTGCCGAAGTCGTCGATCGAGATGCGGATGCCCAGCTGGTGCAATTGCCGCAGCACGTGGCTGGCACGCTCGGGGTCGGCCATCAGCACGCTCTCGGTCAGCTCGACGGCCAGCTCGGCGGGCTGTACCTGGTGGGCCGCCAGCGCGGCCTCGATGTCGTCGACGAGCGTGTCGCTGACGAACTGCCGGGCCGACAGGTTCACGGCCACCGCCGGCGCCTGCAGGCCCGCCGAATGCCAATCGCGGATCTGCCGGCAGGCCGCCTGGATGACCCAGCGGCCGACCGGCACGATCAGGCCCCGCTCCTCGGCCAGCGGAATGAAGTCCATCGGCGGCACCATGCCGCGCGTCGGGTGTTGCCAGCGCAGCAGGGCCTCCACCCCCGCCATGTCGCCGCTGGCGATATGGACCTTGGGCTGGAAGTGCAGCAGCAGCTCGTCGTTCTGCAGGGCCAGCTGCAGCGCCGATTCGAGTTCGAACTCGCGGGCCGCCTGCCGGGCCAGCTCGGCCGTATAGAACTGCACGTTGTTCTTGCCCTTTTCCTTGGCGAGGTACATGGCCGCGTCGGCATGCTTGAGCAGGGTCGCCGCGTCCTCGCCGTCGTTCGGGAACAGGCCGATGCCGATGCTGCCGGTGACGAGGAAGCGATGCCCGTGCAGCAGCATCGGCTCGCCGATGGCCGTCAGCAATTTCTGCGCAACCAGCGTCAGCGACGGCACGTTGGCATCGCCCTCGGCCAGCACGACGAACTCGTCGCCACCCAGGCGCGCCACCAGATCGCTTTCGCGCAGCGCGGCGCGCAGCCGCTGGGCCATCACCCTCAGCAGCTTGTCGCCGGCGTCATGCCCGAGCGTGTCGTTGATGGTTTTGAAGCGGTCGAGGTCGATGAAGTAGACGGCGAATGGCGCGCCGTTGCGACGGCTGCGGGCGATGGCGCGGTCGAGCTCGCCGAGGAACATGTTGCGATTTGGCAGGCCGGTCAGGCCGTCGATGCGGGCCAGCTCCTGGACCTTCTGTTCGGCCAGCCGGTCCTGCGTCACGTCGCGGCCGACACCGCGATAGCCCGTGAACCCGCCGGCATCGTCGAACACCGGCTCGCCGCTGATGCGGACATAGCAGCGCACGCCGTCGGGCCGGTCGAAGCCGTAGGTGAAGTCGCGAAAGGGCCGGCGCGCATCGACGGCGGCCTTCCATGCGGCCATGACGTCGGGCGAGGCGTCGATGTCGACGTTGGCGGTCTGCGACTGGCCGATCAGCTGCTGCGGTGAATAGCCAGTCGCCGCCTCGACGCTGTCCGACACATAGGTGAAACGCAGCGTGGCATCCTGCTCCCAGATCCAGTCGGCCGACAGCGATACGAGGTTCTGCAGCCGACCCTCGCTGAGCCGCAGCGCCTCGGTGCGTTCCCGCACGCGCGACTCCAGCAGGTCGCGGTCGGCTCGCACGGTGGCGTAGAGCTCGGCCATTTCCTGCGAGGCCAGTTCCTGTGAGCGCTCGAGGAGGTAGGCCTCCTGGTCATGCTCCTCGTAGGCCCGGCTGACGCGTTCGAGCAGCCCGCGCCAGGCAGCCGCCTGCGTGTCCTCGGCGGCGGGGTCGATGCCGAGGCGCTTGAGCTGGCGCTTCAGCAAAGGATGAAGATTCATCGGCTTGCTCTCAAGCCTCGCTGAGGACCGTGACGGTCATCGTCTGGTTGTGCAGATCGCTGGCGGCGCCAGGCATCGACGGTGAAATCTCGCCATAGGAATAGAAGCCGACGTGCGCGCCATGGGGCGGCGCGCAGTCTTCGACGATCTCCACCTCCTCCTCGGTGCGCTCGCCGAGCACGAGCCGGCGGCCCACGCAGCTGACGGAAATGACGAGCGCGTCCTGGCCATCGGGGGCGCCGAGCGCCGCGGCGCTGGCGGCCTTGCCGGCGCTGTCTATCAGCTTGTCCATGTTGGCGCGCATCAGCCGCGCGACCGCGCCCTGCGGCATGTCGCCGGCGAAGGTCAGGGATTGCCGGGCCTCGTCAACGCCGAGGATGGTGCGCACGACCGAGTCGCCCGGGCCTTGGCCCGCTCGGCGCACGGACAGCGGGAACAGCAGGCCGGTGCCGGGCAGGCCCTGGGCACGCTCGCCGAGGTAGGTCTTGTAGAGCTCGAGCGCCGGCTTGCCATCGAGTTCGTACAGCACATTGCCTTGCGAGCGGGTGATCAGCCGCTCGGGCCCGAAATCCGACCAGCCGCCCTCGCAGCCATGGCCGACGTGCAGGCGCGCGCCGTAGAAGCCGATGGCGCAGATTCCCTGGCCGGTCGGCCCCTGGCGATCGATGATCCAGGTCTTCTCGAAGCGGCCGCCGTCACCGGCCAGGCCGCCGGCGATGACCACGCCTGGCGGCAGGTTCCGCGTCAGGCTTTCAACCAGCGGCGTGCCGTTGACGTGCAGGCCGTCGGACAGCACGAAGACGGCCCGCAGGTCCTCGCCGGCCAACTGCTGCGCCAGGCGGATGCCGGCGGCGGACGAGTCGGCGGCGCTGCCCACGGTGGTGGACGCGCGACGCAGTGTGCTGTGTTCGAAGCGGGCCACCGCGACGCTGATGCTCAGGTCGCTGACGGTCGTGCCGGAGATTTCTCCGGACGTCGAGCATCCGGCGATGACGGATCTCGGGAAGGCCGCGCCCAGCTCGGCAAAGGGCCGCGGGTTGTCACCGAACTCGGGTGCGGCAAAGGCCAGCACCAGCGTGGCGCTGCTGTCCAGGTGCGCAGGCAGCGGCGCGGCCCAACCGTCGGATTCGGTGTACTGGTTGGCGAGCAGCTCCATGACTCCTCCATCATCGAAGCGAATTCGCACCCGTCGCGGACGGGCACGGCGGCCACACCAGTGTATCGACCCGTCACGCTTTTTCAGCTGGCCGCGCGGGATCCTGGGTCGTCGCGGGCCTTCGGGTGCTGCCTCAGCCCCTGAACCTGTACTGCTCCAGCGACTCGGCCTTCATCGTGATCGAGAAGCCCGGTGCCTGGGGCGGCATGTAGGCCGCGCCGTTGACGACGCAGGGGTCGACGAAGTGCTCGTGCAGATGGTTCACGTACTCGATGACGCGGCCCTCGCGGGTGCCGGCAATGCAGAGGTAGTCGATCATCGACAGGTGCTGCACGTACTCGCAAAGCCCCACGCCGCCGGCATGCGGGCAGACCGGCAGGCCGTGCTTGGCGGCCATCAGCATGACGGCGAGGATCTCGTTGACGCCGCCGAGGCGGCAGCTGTCGATCTGCACCACGTCGATGGCGCCGCGCATGATGAACTGCTTGAACAGGATGCGGTTCTGGCACATCTCGCCGGTGGCGACCTGCATCGGCAACACGGCCTGGCGGATGGCGCGATGGCCCTCGACGTCGTCGGGGCTGGTCGGTTCCTCGATGAACCAGGGCTTGGCGAAGGCCAGGTCCTTGAGCCAGTCGATGGCGACGGGAACGTCCCAGACCTGGTTGGCGTCGATCATCAGCTTGCGGTCCGGCCCCAGCACCTCGCGCGCGATGCGCAGCCGGCGGATGTCGTCCGCGCGGTCGCGGCCGACCTTGAGCTTGACGTGGTTGAAGCCGGCGTCGACGGCCTCCTGGCACAGGCGGCGCAGCTTGTCGTCGGGGTAGCCCAGCCAGCCGGCCGACGTCGTGTAGCAGGGATAGCCCTCGCGCTGCAGCGTCGCGATGCGCTCGGCCTTGCCCTCGGCCGCCTTGGTCAGCAGCGCCAGCGCTTCGTCGGGCGTGATGCAGTCGGTGATGTAGCGGAAGTCGATGCAGCGCACCAGCTCGGCGGGGCTCATGTCGGCGACGAGCTTCCACAGCGGCTTGCCCTCGGCCTTGGCCCATAGGTCCCACACGGCGTTGACGACGGCGCCGGTGGCCAGGTGGATGGCGCCCTTGTCCGGGCCGATCCAGCGCAGCTGGCTGTCTGACGTGACGTGGCGCCAGAAGCGGCCCATGTCGGCAGCGATCCAGCTCAGCTCCAGGCCGACGACGAGATGCCGCATCGCCTCGATGGCCTTGCAGCAGATGTCGTTGCCGCGGCCGATCGTGAAGGTCAGGCCGTGGCCTTCGAGGCCGGGCTGGTCGGTCTCAAGGATGACGTAGGCGGCCGAGTAGTCCGGGTCGGGGTTCATCGCGTCCGAGCCGTCGAGGTGCTGGGACGTTGGGAAGCGCACGTCCACCGTGCGCAGGCTGGTGATGCGCGTCATGCTCAGGCCGCCACGGTCTTCTGCGTCTGCACGCCCAGGCCCTGGATGCCCAGGCGCATGGTCTGGCCGGCCTTCAGGTAGACCGGTGGCTTCTGGCCCAAGCCGACGCCGGGTGGCGTGCCCGTGGAGATGACGTCGCCCGGCTGCAGGCTCATGAACTTGCTCAGGTAGCTGACGATCTGCGCGACGTTGAAGACCATCGTGCGCGTGTTGCCGTTCTGGTAGCGGTGGCCATCGATCTCCAGCCAGAGGTCCAGTTGCTGCGGGTCCGCCACCTCGTCGGCGGTGACCAGCCACGGGCCGATGGGGCCGAAGGTATCGCAGCCCTTGCCCTTGTCCCACTGCGTGCCGCGCTCGAGCTGCCATTCGCGCTCGGACACGTCGTTGACGACGCAGTAGCCGGCCACGTGCTTCATCGCATCGGCTTCCTCGATGTAGGCACCGCCCTGGCCGATGACGACGCCGAGCTCCACCTCCCAGTCGGTCTTGACGGAGCCGCGCGGGATCTTCACGTCGTCGTCGGGGCCGCAGATGGCGCTGGTCCATTTGGCGAAGACGACCGGCTCGGTCGGCACCGGCAGGCCCGACTCGGCGGCGTGGTCGGCGTAGTTGAGGCCGATGCAGATGAACTTGCCGACACGGCCGACGCAGGGGCCGATGCGCAGGTCCTGCTGCGGCGTGCCTGGCACGAGGGGCAGCGTGTCGATGTCGATGCCGCGCAACTTGGCGAGGCCCTCGGGCGTCAGCACGTCACCGGCGATGTCGCCGACGAGAGAGGAGAGGTCGCGCACGCGGCCCTGGGAGTCGAGCAGGCCGGGGCGTTCCTGGCCGGGCTGGCCATAGCGGAGGAGTTTCATGAGGAGAGGTAGGAGAAGAAGAGGCGGTCAGATCGTCACGCCGCCGTCGACGGACACGGCCTGGCCGGTGATGAAGCGCGAGGCATCGCTGAGCAGGAAGACCACCAGCGGCGCGATGTCGTCCACGGTCGCGAGCCGGCCCATCGGCTGGCGGGCGATGAAGTCCTTCTCGGCCTGCACCGGGTCCGCCGCGGCAGCAATGCGGCCACGCAGCGACGGCGTGTCCACGGTGCCGGGGCACAGCGCATTGCAGCGCAGGCCCTGCTTCACATAGTCCGCCGCGACCGACTTGGTCAGGCCGATGACGGCCGCCTTGGTCGTGCAGTAGGCAAAGCGGTTGGGGAAGCCCTTGATCGACGACGCCATCGACGCCATGTTCAGCACCGACGCACCCGCGCCCGTGCGCGCCGCCTCGGCCAGCATGCCCGGCAGGAAGGCCCGCAGCGTGCGGAGCATGCTCTTCACGTTGAGATCCATGCTGAAGTCCCAGGCGGCCTCGTCGCAGTCCAGCACCGTGCCGTGGTGCACGAAGCCGGCGCAGTTGAACAGGCCGTGCAGCGGCGGAAGTTCGGCCGCCAGTGCATTGACGGCGGCCGTGTCGCGCACGTCCAGCCGCGCGGTGCGCAGGCGCGGCCCGGCCTCGGCCGCCAGCGTGGCCAGGCCTTGGATGTCGGTGGCGATGACGTCGGCCCCCGCTGCGACGCAGGCCAGCGCGCTGGCCCGACCAATGCCCTGGGCAGCGGCGGTGATGAGGAGGGTCTTGCCGGCAAGCGAGGACGGCGGGGAGGATGTTAGCGTTGTCACCTGCTCAGTTTAGCCTCAAACGCCGAAATTGGCCTTACCGTGTAAACCCGATTGGGTCTAATTGGGATAATTGGTCAGGCCGATGTGGGCCCACAATCCAGCATGCTCGAACAGCTCAAAAGCGCCGACACGCGGCGTCTGTACCACCAGATCGCCGACCAGTTGCGTGACCTGATCCGCCAGGGCCGCTACACCGTCGGCAGCCGCCTGCCCCCCGAGCGTGAGCTGGCTCTCCAGCTGGGCGTGTCGCGGCCGTCGGTGCGCGAGGCCCTGATCGCACTGGAGATCGCCGGCTGCGTGGAAGTGCGCATGGGCGCCGGCATCTATGTGCGCGGCAGCGGCGACGCCGAGGCCACCACCACCGGCCTGGGCGAGAGCCCGCTGGAGCTGATGCAGGCCCGCGTGGTGCTGGAGGGCGGGCTGATGCCCCAGGCCAGCGCGCGCGCCACGCCCGCGGGGCTGGCCGCCGTCCGCGCCGCGGTCGACGAGATGCGCGATGCCTTTGCCGCCGGCAAGCCGGCGCTGGACGCCGACCGGCGCTTCCACCAGGCCGTGGCCGCGCTGGCCGGCAACTCGGTGCTGGAGCGGCTGGTGGGTGAACTCTTCAACGGCCGCTACAGCCCCATGTCGCTGCAGTTCAGCGCGCTGGCCGACACCCACCAGAACTGGGAGGACGCGCTGCGCGAGCACGAGCGCATCCTGCATGCGCTGGAAGCCCACGACCCGCTGGCCGCGCAGGCGGCGATGCGAATCCATCTGTTCAATGCCCAGGAGCGCTGGGCGGGCAACTGGCTGAAGGGATAGCGCCGGGCCGACGGCACGTCGCCGACGTCGCCAGCTTGTCAAGTCGCTTGTCCCTGCGGCAGCCTCCGTGGCTACTAGGGGGCGTTTTGCTCCTTTCGGGAAGCTGCCAGGCCGTACAAGGAACGCTGACCGCCGGTGGACGCTCCGGCGTCGCATCAGCGCCCCTGCGCACCTGTCCGGCCCGCAAAAGGACCCCCAACCCATGAAGATCCTCCTGAAGTCGACCGCATCTTTGCTGCTGGCCTTTGCCGCCATGTCGGCGCTTGCAGCACCCTCGCCGGTGACCGGGCTGGCCTACGAGGCCACGCCCTACTACGTGACGACGCAGCCGTCGACGCCCGCCACCGGCGACACGCCCTACGACCAACGTCACCGACCGCAATACGGCGGTGTACAGGACGGCGTGGCGCGCCTGGTGGTGGGCAATCCCGCCAGCGGCTTCTTCCTTTGCTCGGGTGCGCTGATCGACAGCTTCCATGTGTTGACGGCGGCGCACTGCGTCACCGACGGGAACGGCGTGTTGACGGCCAACACAGGCAGCGCGTCATTCGGCATCACGCCGACGGGCACCTACACCGGCCTGTTGTCGGCGGATGTGGCCGTCAGCGGCATCTACGTCCACCCGGGCTGGAACGGCGACTACATCCTCCATGGCAACGACCTTGCCATCCTGAAGCTGGCCACGGCGGCGCCCGATTCGGCGACCCGCTACGAGATCTATCGCGAGTCGGATGAAGTTGGCCAGGTCAGCACCAAGTCGGGCTGGGGCACCGTCGCGCAGGGCGACGTGGGCACGCCGGGGGCCATCGGCTCGGGTTGGCGCACGGGCCAGAACCTGTGGGAGATGACCGCTGCCAACTTCTGGAGCGCCCCCGGCGTCAACCCGAACATCCTGATGTACGACTTCGACAACGGCCTCGCCGCGAACGATGCGTTCGGCGTCTATTTCGGGCTGCGCAACCTGGGCTTGGGCGACATGGAAGTGGACTCGGCGCCCGGGGATTCCGGTGGGCCGAGCTTCATCGACGGCAAGGTGGCGGGCATCACGTCGTTTGGCTTGACCTTCACCAATGGCACCGACGCCAATGGCAATCGCGTCTGCAATCCCGCCGTCAACCCCGACATCCTGTGCGGCATCAACAGCAGCTTCGGTGAATTCGCCGGCGATACGCGCGTGTCGGCCTATGCCGACTGGATCGACTATGTGCGCTTCCTGCCCGAGCCCGGCAGCCCGCTGCTGGTGGCGCTGGCGCTGCCGCTGGTCTTCGTCGCGCGGCGGCGTCGCGATCCTCGCTGAACGGGAGCCGCTTCAGGGCAGCGGGATCGCCTCGATCATTGCCCGCACCTGCTCCCGCGCCCCGCGCCCTGCGCCCGACCTCGGCTGCAGCCGGTGCGCAATCGTCTGCGGCAGGATGGCCTGCAAGTCGTCGGGCGACACATAGTCCCGCCCCTGCAGCAACGCGCGCGCACGGCTGGCGCGCAGCACGGCCAAGCCGGCGCGTGGCGACAGGCCCTCGACGAACCACTGGCCCGAGCGGGTCGCCGCGATCAGCGCCTGCAGATAGTCCAGCAGCGGTGGCGCGGCGTGGATGGACTTCACCGCGGCCTGCACCTCGACCAGCTCGGCCGGCGTCATGACGGGCTGCAGCGCGCGCAACTGCTCGCGGCTGTCGCCGCCCATCAACAGCTCGCGCTCGGCGGCCGCGTCGGGGTAGCCCAGCGAGATGCACATCAGAAAGCGGTCCAGCTGGGACTCCGGCAGCGGGAAGGTGCCGAGCTGCTCGCTGGGGTTCTGCGTCGCGATGACGAAGAAGGGCTCGGGCAGCGGATGGCTGACACCCTCGATGCTGACCTGGTGCTCTTCCATCGCCTCCAGCAGCGCGCTCTGCGTCTTGGGGCCGGCGCGGTTGATCTCGTCGGCCAGCAGCACCTGCGCGAACACTGGGCCGGGGTGGAAGGCGAAGCCGTTCTTCTCGCGTTCGTAGACCGACACACCGAGCAGGTCGCTGGGCAGCAGGTCGGCCGTGAACTGCAGGCGCGAGAACTTCAGCCCGAGCGAGATGGCCAGCGCGTGGGCCAGCGTCGTCTTGCCGACGCCGGGCAGGTCTTCGATGAGCAGATGGCCGCCCGCGATGAGGCAGGCGAGGGAATCGGCGATCTGGGCCGGCTTGCCTTTGATGACCGTGCTAATCTGGTTTTGCAGGGCCTGCAACTGCCCCGCCAGCGTTCGTGATGACGTCGTCATGGGCCAGACCATAGCAAGAGACAACGGCAGATGCCCACCGCCTACTTCAACCCGCCCGAATGCCGCCGCCATGACATGGGCGACGGCCATCCCGAGTGCCCGGAGCGCCTGGCGGCCATCGACGACTGGCTGATCGCCTCCGGCGTGGACCAGGCGCTGGAGCACTTCGATGCCGCTCCCGTCGATCTGGCGGCCGTGGAGCGCGCTCACACCCACGGCTATGTCGCCGAGATCGGCGCGCTGCTGCGCGACTGCGCCGCGCAGGGCCACCGTGCGGCGGTCGACCCCGACACCTCCGCCAATGCCCACACCTGGGCGGCCGTGCTGGCCGGGGCCGGCGCCGCCGTGCGGGCCACCGACCTCGTCATCGACGGTCGCGCCGACAACGCCTTCTGCGCCGTGCGCCCGCCGGGCCACCACGCCACGCGCGACCAGAGCATGGGCTTCTGCTTCTTCAACAACGTGGCCATCGCCGCGCGGCACGCGCTGGACGTGCGCGGCCTGCAACGCGTGGCCATCGTCGACTTCGACGTCCACCACGGCAACGGCACCGAGGACATCATCGCCGGCGACGACCGCGTGCTGATGGTCAGCCTGTTCCAGCACCCGCTCTATCCCTACAGCGGTGCGGTCCCCAAGGGCACCAACATGGTCAACGTGCCCATCCCGCCCTATACGCGGGGCGGCGAGGTGCGCGACGTCATCGAGGCGATGTGGCTGCCGGCGCTGGAGCGCTTCCAGCCGCAGATGATCTTCATCTCGGCCGGCTTCGACGCCCACCGCGACGACGACCTCGGCCAGCTCGGCCTCGTGGAGGCCGACTACGAGTGGATCACCCTCAAGCTCAAGGACGTGGCCGCGCGCCATGCCCAGGGCCGCATCGTGTCGGTGCTGGAGGGCGGCTACAACCTCAACGCGCTGGCGCGCAGCGTGGGCGTGCATCTGCGGGTGCTGGCCGATCTCTGATCTTTTTCTTCGACCGTCGGTCCGCACACGGGGCCGAGGCTTGCCATGAATTCAATGCATCAACCGTTGAGCCTGAACGAACTGCAGGCCTTGCTCGTCCGTGTCTTCAGTGCCGACGCGCTGGCCGAATGGGCGCTGCTGCTGGCCTGCCTGGCGCTGGCGGCCGGGCTGGCCTGGGGCCTGTCGCGCGCCGTGACCAAGCGCGAGCACAGCGTGCTGGTCGGCGACCGCGTCATCGACGGTGCGCTGTTCCCGCTGCTGGCGCTGGCGCTCGCCTTCGGCGCGCGGCGCCTGCTGCCGCTGTGGGGGCTGGCGCCGGCGCTGTTCAAGCTGGCGCTGCCGGTGCTGGTGTCGCTGGCCGTCATCCGCGTCATCGCCCGCGTGCTGCGCGCCGCCTGGCCCGATTCGGCGCCCATCCGCCTCGTGGAGCGCATCGGCTCGTGGCTCATGTGGCTGGGCGCGGTGCTGTGGGTCACCGGGCTGCTGCCCGTCATCCTCGACGAACTGGACGACATCGGCTGGAAGTTCGGCACCGTCAAGCTGACGCTGCGCAACCTCATCGAGGGCGGCCTGACGGCGGCGCTGGTGCTGGTGGTGGCGCTGTGGATCTCGGCGGCCATCGAGTCACGGCTGCTGCGGCGCGAGTCCATGGACCTGTCCATGCGCAAGATCGCCGCCAGCGCCATCCGCGCGCTGCTGCTTTTCGTCGGCCTGCTGTTCGCGCTGTCGGCCGCGGGCATCGACCTGACCGCCCTGGGCGTGCTGGGCGGCGCGCTCGGCGTGGGCCTGGGCTTCGGCCTGCAGAAGCTGGCGGCCAACTATGTGTCGGGCTTCGTCATCCTGGCCGAGCGCAGCTTGCGCATCGGCGACATGGTCAAGGTCGATGGCTTCGAGGGTCGCGTGACCGACATCAAGACGCGCTACACGGTGATCCGGTCGCTGGGCGGCAAGGAGGCCATCGTGCCCAACGAGATCCTCATCACGCAGCGCGTCGAGAACTCGTCCCTCGCCGACCCGCGCGTGCTGCTGTCCACCGTCGTGCAAGTGGACTACGACTGCGACGTGGACAGCGTCATGAAGTCGCTGGCCGCGGCCGTCGCGGACGTGCCGCGCGTGCTCAGCGAGCCGGGCCCCTCGGTGCAGTTGACGCGCTTTGCCGACAGCGGCATCGAGCTGTCCATCTTCTTCTGGATCGCTGACCCCGAGAACGGCAGCGGCGGCGTGAGGTCGGACGTCAACCTGGCCATCTGGCATGCGCTGAGGCGGCTGGGCGTGGACATCCCCTATCCGCAGCAGGTGCAACGCCAGCCGAAGTCGGCGCTCATGGCGCCGGACAGTCCGCCAGCGCGCTGATTGCTCAGAAATCCGCGTCCAGCACGACGCGGTAACGCGCCTTGCCGCTGCGCAGGTGATCCAGCGCTTCGTTGACGCGGCTCATCGGGAAGCGCTCCACCTGCGGCAGGATCCGGTGCCGCGCCGAGAACGCCAGCATCGTCGCCAGCACCGATGGCGGTGGCGTGGGCGAGGCGGACAGGCTCTTCTGCCAGCCCAGCAGGCCGCCGCTCTTGAGGCTCAGCGCGTCGGTGACGACGCCCACCAGATGCATGCGGCCCTTGGGCGCCAGCGTGGCCAGCAGCGCGTCCCAGTTCAGCGCGGCGCCGACGGTGATGAGCAGGAAGTCCAGGCTGCCCGCGGCGGCCTTCAGCTCGGCCTTGTCGACGCTGGACACGGTCCGGTGCGCGCCCAGCGCGAGGGCTTCATCGCGCTTGGACGGCGACGACGTGAACGCCGTCACCTCGCAGCCCCAGGCGCGCGCGAACTTGACGGCCAGGTGGCCCAGGCCGCCGATGCCGACGACGCCGACGCGGTCGGTCGGCTTGATGGCATGCAGCACGAAAGGCAGGAAGACCGTGCCACCCCCGCACATCAGCGGGCCGGCGGCGGCGGGGTCCAGCGCGTCGGGCAGCGGGACGGCCCAGCTCCAGTGGGCGCGCAGCCGGTCCGCAAAACCGCCGTGGCGGCCGATCAGGGTCGGCTGGCGCTGGCCGCACAGGTGCTGCTCACCGCCGATGCAGAAATTGCAGTGCGTGCAGCTGCTGGCATGCCAGCCCACGCCGACGCGCTGGCCGATCTGCCGGCCCTTGGCATGGGCGCCCAGGGCCGTGACGCGGCCGACGACCTCATGGCCGGGCACGACGGGGTAGCTCGATGGGAACCACTCGCTGTCGATCATGGCCAGGTCGGAATGGCAGATGCCGCAGTGCTCGACGCTGATCTCGACGTCCTCGTCGCCCAGCGGGCCGGGGTCGAAGTCGAAGCGCTGCAGCGGGCCGCCGGCGGCGTGGGCGGCGTAGGCGCGGAAGTCGGTCACGGGCATCTCCGTTCTGTCGTGCCGCCGATTGTGGCGTCCGGCGAGTTCAGACCTCGTGGGTGTAGACGATGAAGCCCAGGTGCTGGGCGACGCGGTCGTAGAGGGCGCGGGCGGTGGCGTTCGTCGACTGGGTTTGCCAGTACACGCGTTTGGCGCCAGCCTCCCTGGCCGCGAGGTAGACCCTCTCGATGAGCGCGTGGCCGATCTTTTGTCCGCGGGCCTCGGGTACCGTGAACAGGTCCTGCAGATAGCAGACCGGCTCGATGCGAGTGGTGCTGCGGTGGAACAGGTAGTGGACAAGGCCCAGCAGCTCGCCTCGCCGCCTCTCCGCGACTAAGGCATGGACGGGCTCCGCATCATCGAAGAAGCGCGCCCAGGTGGTGTTCGTGATCTCGTCGGGCAGGGCGGTCGTGCCGCTGCGGCCGTAGAAGGCGTTGTAGCCCTCCCAGAGGGGTTGCCAGGCGGCGCGGTCGCCAAGCTGTATCGGGCGGATGAAGATGGTCATGGCGCCGGCATTGTGGAGGCGGTCTCCATCGTTTGCGGCGCGGCCTTGGGCAAGATGCCGGCTCGTCTTCAAGGAGTTTTGCCATGCGTGCCGCCTTCATCTGCAGCCTGCTGCTTGCCGCCCTGGGCGCCAGCGCCCAGCCCCAAGGCGGTCCACCCCCTGGGCCGCCGCCCGGTGGCGGCCATCGCGGCCCGCCGCCCGAGGCACTGGCGGCGTGCAAGGCGTCCAAGTCCGGCGCGGACTGCGGCTTCACGCACGAAGGCCGCGCGTTGAAGGGCAGTTGCTGGGCGCCCGAGGGCCGGCCGCTGGCCTGCCGACCCAAGGACGCGCCCCCGCCGCCGCAGCCAGGGGCTTCGGCGCCGCCGCTGGGCGGGGCTTCGCGCCCGCGCTGAGCAGGCCGGCGGCTGGCGGGCGGTGCTTCAGGCCGTTGCGACGGGGATGGCGACGGCCTTGCCCGAGGCGATGCGCTGCTTCCACTCGGCCGGGCCGGTGATGTGCGCGCTGGTGCCGGTCGCGTCCACGGCCACCGTCACGGGCATGTCGACGACGTCGAACTCGTAGATGGCTTCCATGCCGAGGTCCTCGAAGCCGACGACCTTGGCACCCTTGATGGCCTTGCTGACGAGGTAGGCCGAACCACCGACCGCCATCAGGTAGGCGCTCTTGTGGTTCTTGATCGATTCGATGGCCACCGGGCCGCGCTCGGCCTTGCCCACCATCGCGATGAGGCCGGTCTTGGCCAGCATCATGTCGGTGAACTTGTCCATGCGGGTCGCCGTCGTCGGGCCGGCCGGGCCCACCACCTCGTCGCGCACCGGGTCGACGGGGCCGACGTAGTAGATGACGCGGTTGGTGAAGTCCACCGGCAGCTTCTCGCCCTTGGCCAGCATGTCCTGGATGCGCTTGTGGGCGGCGTCGCGGCCGGTCAGCATCTTGCCGTTCAGCAGCAGCGTGTCGCCGGGCTTCCAGCTGGCGACCTCGGCCGGTGTCAGCGCGTTCAGGTCGACGCGCTTGCTCTTGTTGTAGTCGGGCGCCCAGTTGACGTCGGGCCACAGGTCCAGGCTGGGCGGCTCGATATAGCTCGGGCCGCTGCCGTCCAGCACGAAGTGGGCGTGGCGGGTGGCCGCGCAGTTCGGGATCATCGCGATGGGCTTGCTGGCCGCGTGGGTCGGGAAGGTCTTGATCTTCACGTCCAGCACGGTGGTGAGGCCGCCCAGGCCCTGGGCGCCGATGCCCAGCGCGTTGACCTTCTCGTAGAGCTCGATGCGCAGCTCTTCGAGCTTGTTCTGCGGACCGCGCTGCAGCAGCTCGTACATGTCGATGTCTTCCATCAGCGCCTGCTTGGCCAGCAGGGCCGCCTTCTCGGCCGTGCCGCCGACGCCGATGCCCAGCATGCCCGGCGGGCACCAGCCGGCGCCCATCGTCGGCACGGTCTTCAGCACCCAGTCGACGATGTCGTCGCTGGGGTTGAGCATGTAGACCTTGCTCTTGTTCTCGCTGCCGCCGCCCTTGGCCGCGACGATGACGTCCACCGTGTTGCCGGGCACGACCTCCATCTGCACGACGGCGGGCGTGTTGTCCTTGGTGTTCTTGCGCGCAAAGATGGGGTCGTCCAGCACGGACGCACGCAGCTTGTTGTCGGGGTTGTTGTAGCCCTGGCGCACGCCCTCGTTGATGGCGTCCTCGATGCTGCCGCTGAAGCCTTCCCAGCGCACGTCCATGCCGATCTTCAGGAAGACGTTGACGATGCCGGTGTCCTGGCAGATCGGGCGGCGGCCCTCGGCGCACATGCGGCTGTTGGTCAGGATTTGCGCGATGGCGTCCTTGGCGGCCGGCGAGGCCTCGGTCTCGTAGGCACGGGCGAGATGCTGGATGTAGTCGGCCGGGTGGTAGTACGAGATGTACTGCAGCGCGGCGGCGATGCTTTCGACGAGGTCTTGCTGGCGGATGGTGGTCATGGCGCGGCGGGCGAGGCTGGGTAAAGGGTAGGGCGCGCGGGATTATCGGTGGCCCCACGGACCGGAGTGGTTCTTGCCCTGGCTATGCTGGATACCAACCCCGCCTTCGTGAGAACCGACATGAGCAGTCCCACCCGCATCGAGCGCGATACCTTCGGCCCCATCGAGGTGCCTGCCGACAGGCTGTGGGGGGCGCAGACGCAGCGCTCGCTGCAGAACTTCGACATCTCCGGCGAGCGCCAGGCGCCCGAGCTGATCCGCGCGCTGGCCCGCGTGAAGCGCGCATCCGCCGTCGTCAACCAGGCGCTGGGCCTGCAGGGCGCCGAGAAGACCGAGGCCATCGTGAAGGCGGCCGACGAGGTGATTGCCGGCCTGCATGCCGACGAGTTCCCCCTCGTCGTCTGGCAGACCGGCTCGGGCACGCAGACCAATATGAACGTCAACGAGGTGCTGGCCAACCGCGCCAGCGAGCTGCTGGGTGGCGAGCGCGGCGAGGGTCGGCTGGTGCACCCCAACGACGACGTGAACCGCAGCCAGAGCAGCAACGACGTCTTCCCGACCGCCATGCACGTGGCCGCCGTTCAGGCGCTGGCGGAGCGCCTGCTGCCGCCGCTGCGGGCCCTGCGCGAGACGCTGCGGCAGAAGGCCGAGGCCTATGACGACATCGTCAAGATCGGCCGCACCCATCTGCAGGACGCGACGCCGCTGACGCTGGGGCAGGAGATCTCGGGCTGGGTCGCACAGCTCGCGCATGGCGAGCGCCATGTGCTGGCGGCGCTGCCGCATCTGCATGAGCTGGCGCTGGGCGGCACGGCCGTCGGCACGGGCCTGAACGCGCCCAGGGGCTATGCCGAGGCGGTCGCGGCCGAACTGGCGCGGCTGACGGGCCATCCCTTCGTGACGGCGCCGAACAAGTTCGAGGCGATGGCCTCCTGCGACGCACTCGTCCACGCCCATGGCGCGCTGAAGACGCTGGCGGCCAGCATGACCAAGATCGCCAACGACGTGCGCTGGCTGGCCAGCGGCCCGCGCAGCGGCATCGGCGAGATCAGCATCCCGGAGAACGAGCCGGGCTCGTCCATCATGCCCGGCAAGGTCAACCCGACGCAGAGCGAGGCGGTGACGATGCTGGCGGCCCAGGTGATGGGCAACGACGTGGCCATCAACATCGGCGGCGCGTCGGGCAACTTCGAGCTCAACGTGTTCCGCCCGATGGTCATCCACAACTTCCTGCAGAGCGTGCGGCTGCTGGCCGACGGCATGGCGAGCTTCGACAGGCACTGTGCCGTCGGCATCACGCCCAACGAGGCGCGGATTGGAGAGCTGGTGGAGCGCTCGCTGATGCTGGTGACGGCGCTGAACACCCACATCGGCTACGACAAGGCCGCCCAGATCGCCAAGAAGGCGCACAAGGACGGCAGCAGCCTGCGCGAGGCGGCGCTGGCGCTCGGCCATGTGACGGCCGAGCAGTTCGATGCCTGGGTGGTGCCCGGCCGGATGGTCGGGCGCTGAGCGTCAGTGGTGCTTTTCCGGCTGCGGCAGCAGCCGGTCCGTGTAGGCGATGGCCATGGCCGACAGCAGGAAGGCGACGTGGATCAGCGTCTGCCACATCAGCGTCTTCTCGGTGTAGTTGTCGGCGTTGATGAAGGTCTTCAGCAGGTGGATGGAGCTGATGCCGATGATGGCCGTGGCGAGTTTGACCTTCAGTACCGAAGCGTTCACGTGGCTGAGCCACTCGGGCTGGTCGGGGTGGCCGTCCAGGTCCATGCGCGACACGAAGGTCTCGTAGCCGCCGACGATGACCATGATCAGCAGGTTGGAGATCATCACCACGTCGATCAGGCCCAGCACGACCAGCATCAGGATGGTCTCGTTGAGCTTGGCGATGGGCTCGTAGCCGATGACCAGGCCCGCCGCGTCCTTGATGGGGACGCTCTTGTAGCCAATGCTCTTGACCAGCATCTCCAGCGCGCCCTGGTTGCCGAAGGCCGCCTCGATCAGGTGCACGAGCTCCGTCCAGAACTGGTAGACATAGACGGCCTGGGCCAGGATCAGCCCCAGGTACAGCGGCAGCTGCAGCCAGCGGCTGGCAAAGATCAGGCGGGGCAGGGGGCGGAGCTGGGGATCAGGGTGCATGGACGGGACCGAGCAGAATTGGTGGAAATTCTAGGTGCCGCGCGTGACGCAACGCCGTCAGGGCTTCGTCAGACGCCAGCAGCACAGTCCGCGCCAATCAACTCAAGGAGACAAAGCGATGAGCACGCTGAACACCTATGCGCCCAGCCCCGAGTGGGTGGCCAACGCCCACGTGAAGGGCGAGGCCGGCTATGCGGCGCTCGTGGCCGAGGCCGAGCAGGACTACGCCGGCTACTGGGCCCGCTTGGCCCGCGAGCTGCTGAGCTGGCAGACGCCGTTCACGAAGACGCTGAATGACAGCGACGCGCCCTTCTTCAAGTGGTTCGAGGACGGCAAGCTGAATGTCTCCTACAACTGCCTGGACCGCCACGTCGAGGCCGGCAAGGGCGGCAAGACGGCGCTGATCTTCGAAGCCGACGATGGCACCGTCACCAAGGTGACCTATGCCGAGCTGCTGGCCAGGACCAGCCAGCTCGCCAACGCGCTGAAGGCGCGCGGCATCAAGAAGGGTGACCGCGTCGTCATCTACATGCCGATGTCGGTCGAGGGCGTCGTGGCCATGCAGGCTTGCGCGCGTATCGGCGCGACGCACTCGGTCGTGTTCGGCGGCTTCTCGGCCCAAAGCCTGCGCGACCGCGTGCAGGACGCCGGCGCCGTGGCGCTGATCTGCGCCGACGAGCAGGCGCGCGGCGGCAAGGCGCTGCCGCTGAAGGCCATCGTCGACGAGGCGCTGGCCGACAACAGCTGCCCGACGCTGAAGGACGTCATCGTCTACAAGCGCACCGGCGGCAAGATCGGCTGGGTCGAAGGCCGCGACCTGTGGCTGCACGAGCTGATGGCCGCCGAATCCACCACCTGCGCGCCCGAGTGGGTCGAGTCCGAGCATCCGCTGTTCCTGCTCTACACCTCCGGCTCCACCGGCAAGCCCAAGGGCGTGCAGCACAGCACCGGCGGCTACCTGCTGCATGCGGCGCTGACGACCAAGTGGACCTTCGACCTGAAGGACGACGACATCTTCTGGTGCACGGCCGACATCGGCTGGGTCACCGGCCACACCTACATCACCTACGGCCCGCTGGCACTCGGCGGCACCGAGATCGTCTTCGAGGGTGTGCCCACCTACCCGGACGCCGGCCGCTTCTGGCAGATGATCCAGAAGCACAAGGTCACGATCTTCTACACGGCGCCGACGGCCATCCGCTCGCTGATCAAGGCGGCGGAAAGCAACGAGGCCGTGCATCCGAAGAAATACGACCTGACGAGCCTGCGCCTGCTGGGCTCGGTGGGCGAGCCCATCAACCCGGCCGCCTGGGAGTGGTACCACGAGCATGTCGGCGGCGGCCGCTGCCCGATCGTCGACACCTTCTGGCAGACCGAGACCGGCGGCCACATGATCACGCCGCTGCCCGGCGCGACGACGCTGGTGCCTGGCTCCTGCACGCTGCCCTTCCCGGGCATCACGGCTGCCATCGTCGACGAGACCGGCAACGACGTGCCCAATGGCCAGGGCGGCATCCTCGTCGTCAAGAAGCCGTGGCCGAGCATGATCCGGACGATCTGGGGCGACCCCGAGCGCTTCAAGAAGAGCTACTACCCGGCCGAGCTCAAGGGCTACTACCTGGCCGGCGACGGCGCCATCCGTGACGCCGAGACGGGCTACTTCACGATCACCGGCCGCATCGACGATGTGCTGAACGTGTCCGGCCACCGCATGGGCACGATGGAGATCGAGTCGGCGCTGGTGAGCTGCACCGAGCTGGTGGCCGAGGCCGCCGTCGTCGGCCGCCCGGACGACACGACCGGCGAGGCCATCTGCGCCTTCGTCGTGCTGAAGCGCCCGCGCCCGTCGGGCGACGAGGCCAAGGCCATCGCCAAGCAGCTGCGCGACCATGTCGCCAAGGAGATCGGCCCCATCGCCAAGCCCAAGGACATCCGTTTCGGCGACAACCTGCCGAAGACGCGCTCGGGCAAGATCATGCGGCGCCTGCTGCGCTCGGTGGCCAAGGGCGAGTCGGTCACGCAGGACACGTCGACGTTGGAGAACCCGGCCATCCTGGAGCAGCTGGGCCAGGCTTACTAGCCTGGGCCGGCTGGTTCAGGCCGCGCGCAGCGCGGTCGGCGCAGCCGAGGGCTGGGTTCGGGGTTCACTCATATCGCGAATGCGATGTGGGTGAACACCAAAATCCCGCGATCCTCGAGCAACTTGGTCAAGCGTACTGATCCTGACCTGCCAGCACAAAGGCCCGCGAACGCGGGCCTTTGTTCATCCAGCGACTGCCGCGGAACCGGCTTTGCCGGGCCGCTGGCAGTGCCCCCTTGAGGGGGCGCGCGAAGCGCGTAGGGGGTGGTCTTACTTAATCGTCAACACCCACTTGGCCAGCGTCTCGGCCTCGGCCGGGCTGACCTGCGTGTTGGGGGGCATGGGCACCGGGCCCCAGACATCCTTGCCGCCCTTGACGATCTTGTCGGCCAGCTTCTTGTAGGCGTCCTTGTCCTTGGCGTATTTGGCGGCCACGTCCTTGTAGGCGGGGCCGACGAGCTTCTTGTCGATGGCATGGCAGGCCATGCAGTTCTTCTTCTGCGCCAGCTCCTGGTTGGCGAAGGCGGCGGCGGGGGCGATCAGGGCGAGACTCAGGACCAGGACTTTCATGGGAACCTTTCGGGTCGTTGCACTACAGTGATTGCCAAAGATACCTGAAGGAGATGCCGCATGGCGTTCGTGTTGCTCGGCGTTCTGTTGATCGTGCTCAAACTCGGTGGCTTTGCGCAGTTCCACAAGGACGAGGTCTGGGCCTGGCTCATCGTGCTGTCGCCGTTTGCGCTGGCCATCCTCTGGTGGGCCTGGTCGGACGCCAGCGGCCGCACGCAGAAGAAGGCCATGGACATGCTGGACGCCAAGAAGGCGGCGCGGCGCGAGCAGCAGATGGAAGCGCTGGGGCAGTTCAAGCCGGGGGCGAAGAAAAAGCGTTGAAGCGCTTCGCGCTTCACTCAAATTTGTGACGCAGGCTCGGTGATCCTGCGTCCTTTTTGAGATGAAGCCGCTGCGCGACTTAACGCCAAGCCAGAGCTTGGCGGAACTCGCAGAGCGAGTTCACTCAAAAAGATCAAGCACCGCGCCGCTGCTGGCGCTCGACGCATTCTTCGCAAACTTGGCCAGCACGCCGCGCGTGTAGCGCGGTGCCGGCTGGTTCCAGGCCGCGCGGCGCCGGGCGAGCTCATCGTCCGGGACGTGCAGTTGCAGCAGCAACTGGTGGGCATCGATGGTGATGGCATCACCCTCCTGCACCAGCGCGATGACGCCACCCTCGTAGGCTTCGGGCGCCACATGGCCCACTACCATGCCCCAGGTGCCGCCCGAGAAGCGCCCGTCGGTGATGAGGCCGACGCTCTCGCCCAGGCCCTGGCCGATCAGCGCGCCGGTGGGCGCCAGCATCTCCGGCATGCCCGGGCCGCCCTTGGGCCCCAGGTAGCGCAGCACCATGACGTCGCCGGCCTTGATCTGGTTGGCCATGATGGCCGCCAGCGCCGACTGCTCGTCGTCGAACACGCGCGCCGGGCCGGTGATGACGGGGTTCTTCAGGCCGGTGATCTTGGCGACGCAACCCTCCGGGCTCAGGTTGCCCTTCAGGATGGCGAGGTGGCCTTGTTCGTAGATGGGCCTGGCCACCGGCTGGATCACCTGCTGGTCGGGCGACAGCTCGGGCACGTCGGTCAGGTTCTCGGCCACCGTCCTGCCGGTGATGGTGATGCAGTCGCCGTGCAGCAGGCCGGCCGTCAGCAGTTCCTTCATGACGGCCGGGATGCCACCCGCCCGGTGCAGGTCCACGGCGAGGAACTGGCCGCTGGGCTTGAGGTCGCACAGCACCGGGATCTTCTTGCGCATGCGCTCGAAGTCGTCGATGGTCCAGTCCACCTCGGCCGCGTGCGCGATGGCCAGGAAGTGCAGCACCGCGTTCGTCGAGCCGCCCGTGGCCATGATGACGGCGACGGCGTTCTCGATGCTCTGCTTCGTGACGATGTCGCGCGGCTTGAGGTCGGCCTTGACGGCCTCGACCAGCACGGCCGAGGCCTTGCGGACGTTCTCGACCACCTCGTCCTCGACGTTGGACATCGTCGACGAATAAGGCAGGCTCATGCCCAGCGCCTCGAAGGCCGAGCTCATCGTGTTGGCCGTGTACATGCCGCCGCAGGAGCCGCTGCCCGGGATGGCGCGCTTCTCGATCTGGCAGAAGTCTTCCTCGCTCATGCGGCCGGCGCTGAACTGGCCGACGGCCTCGAAGACGCTGACGATGTTCAGGTCCTGGCCCTTGTAATGGCCCGGCTTGATGGTGCCGCCGTAGATGTAGATCGCCGGCACGTTGGCGCGCAGCATGCCCATCATGCCGCCGGGCATGTTCTTGTCGCAGCCGCCGATGACCATGACGCCGTCCAGCCACTGGCCGCCGACACAGGTCTCCACGCAGTCGGCGATGACCTCGCGCGACACCAGGCTGTACTTCATGCCCTCGGTGCCCATGGCCATGCCGTCGGAGATCGTCGGCGTGCCGAACAACTGCGCGTTGGCGCCCGCGGCCTTCAGGCCGATGACGGCGGCGTCGGCCAGTTTCTGCAGGCCGGAGTTGCAGGGCGTGATCGTCGAATGGCCGTTGGCGATGCCGATCATCGGCTTGCCGAAGTCGGCCTCCTCGTAGCCCATGCCGTAGTACATGGACCGGTTGGGCGCGCGGGCCACGCCCTCGGTGATGTTGCGGCTGCGGCGGTTGAAGCTCATGGCGGTCTCCTCGTGGAGCAGCGAGTGTGGCGCCCGGTTGCCGGCTTTACAACGCGCCGGCCGCGCCGCACCGCTGGCTATGATGCCGGCCGCTTTCCTTCCGCCTGCGCGCCATGCTGGTTCACCCCCAGTTCGATCCCATCGCCCTCCAGCTCGGCCCCGTGGCCGTGCACTGGTACGGCATCACCTACCTGATCGCCTTCGGCCTGTTCCTGTGGCTGGCCGGCAAGCGCGCACGCATGCCCCAGCACGCGGCCGTGGGCTGGACCCGGCAGGACGTCGACGACGTGCTGTTCTACGGCGTGCTCGGCGTCGTGCTGGGCGGGCGGCTGGGCTATTGCTTCTTCTACAAGCCCGGCTACTACCTCGGCCACATCCCGGAGATCATCCAGGTCTGGAAGGGCGGCATGTCCTTTCACGGCGGGCTGCTGGGCGTGCTGCTGGGCCTGTGGCTGTTCGGTCGCAAGCGCGGCCGCAGCTTCTTCGAGGTGTCCGACCTGATCGCGCCCTGCGTGCCCACCGGCATCATGGCCGTGCGCCTGGGCAACTTCATCAATGGCGAGCTGTGGGGGCGCCAGGCGCCGGCCGATCTGCCCTGGGCCATGGTCTTTCCGCAGGCCCACGATCCGGCGGGGTTTGCCCGCCATCCGTCGCAGCTCTACCAGGCGGCCGGCGAAGGCCTGCTGCTCTTCGTCATCCTGTGGCTCTACGCGCGCAAGCCGCGTGCGACGGGCCAGATCTCGGGCGTCTTCATGGCCGGCTACGGCGTGCTGCGCTTCGCGGCCGAATACTTCCGCGAGCCGGACGACTTCCTGGGCTATCGCGCCCTGGGCTGGAGCCAGGGCCAGTGGCTGAGCCTGCCGATGATCATCGGCGGCATCGGCATCTTCGTCTGGGCGACACGACGCAACCAGAGGCCGGCATGAGGCAAATCTTTTTCGACACGGAAACCACCGGCCTGGAGGCCGACAAGGGCGACCGCATCATCGAGATCGGCTGCGTGGAGATGGTCAACCGGCAGCTGACCGGCAACAACCTGCACCTCTACATCAACCCCGAGCGCGCCAGCCACGAGGATGCGCTGAAGGTCCACGGCCTGACCGAGGCCTTCCTGTCGGACAAGCCCAAGTTCGCCGAGATCGTCGACCAGCTGCTGGCCTTCCTGGCCGGTGCCGAGCTCGTCATCCACAACGCGCCCTTCGACATCGGCTTCGTCAACGCGGAGCTGAAGCGCCTGAAGCGCGGCGTGCTGACCGACCATGTGGCTGGCGTGCGCGACACGCTGCTGATGGCGCGCGACCTGTTCCCCGGCAAGGCCAATTCGCTGGACGCGCTGTGCCGCCGCCTCGAGGTCGACAACACCAAGCGCGTGCTGCACGGCGCGCTGCTGGACGCCGAACTGCTGGCCGATGTCTACATCCGCCTGACGCGCGGCCAGGACGCCTTGCTGATGGACGAGCACGGCGACTCGTCCGGCGGCGGTGATGCCCACGCCAGCGTCGAGGCCGTCGACCTGAGCCGTTTCGAGCTGCCCGTACTGCTGGCCGACGCGGCCGAGATCGAGGCGCATGCCAAGCTGCTGACCGACCTCGACAAGGCGGCGGGCGGCGCCTGCAAGTGGCGCGCGCTGGAGCCCGCCCAACCCGTGGCATAATCGCGGGCTTCTCCGGAAACGGAGCGTCCAGTCAGGGCGGTTAGCTCAGCGGTAGAGCACTGCCTTCACACGGCAGGGGTCGCAGGTTCGAACCCTGCACCGCCCACCAGACCCTTGGTGACCTGACAGGACGCACAGATTCCGGGCGGTTAGCTCAGCGGTAGAGCACTGCCTTCACACGGCAGGGGTCGCAGGTTCGAACCCTGCACCGCCCACCAGCACCCTGCAGACCCGGCCTCGTGCCGGGTTTTGCGTTTCTGGCCTGTCGAATGCGGGTGCGCCCGGCTGCTGTCCATGCGGACGTCCGGTTCGCCCCGAAGGGGAACTTGACGGGTTTTCCAGCGGATTTGGGCGCTTGCCGGGGTGGCACCCGGAGGCAGAATCGGCCGGCGCGCTCCTGTCCCCGGGTTCGAGCGCCTTCCTTCCCGAACCGCATTCGGAGTGCCATGCGCTCAGCACCGAACTCCCTGCTCCGAAGATGCTGGCCAAGCCGCGCCGGCCTGATTGGCGCGCTGGCGACCCTGTACCTGGGCCTGCCGGCCATGGCCGCCGAGCTGACGCTGGCCGTGTCGCGCACGGCCTTGTCGCTGCCCATCCACGTGGCCGACTCGCAAGGCTATTTCGCCGCCGAGGGCGTGTCGCCCAAGCTGGTGGAGTGCAACGGCGGGCAGCGCTGCCTGAAGCGCCTGCTGGAGGGCGGCGCCGAGCTGGCCACGGCGTCCGACCTGCCGGTCATGTTCAACAGCTTCGCCCGCGACGACTACGCCGTCGTCGCCACCTTTGTCTCCACCGCCAACGACGTCAAGCTCGTCGCCCGCCGCAGCGCCGGCATCTCGGCGCCGGCGCATCTGGCGCGCAAGCGCATCGGCACCGTCAAGGGCGCCAGCGCGCACTATTTTCTCGACGCCTTCCTGCTCTTCCATGACGTCGACCCCCAGCTGGTGCGGGTCGTGGACCTGCCACCCGAGAAGGTGGCGGCGGCCTTCCAGAACCGCGAGGTCGATGCCGTCGCCGTCTGGGAACCGCATGGCTGGATGGCGATGCAGGCGGCGGGCCGGGATGCCATCGTGCTGCCCAGCCCGCGCATCTACAAGGAGACCTTCAACCTCATCGCCAGCCGGCGCACGCTGGCCGAGCGGGAGGACGACGTCGTGCGCGTGCTGCGGGCGCTGGCCCGGGCACAGCGCTTCATCGCCGCCCAGCCGCGCGAGGCCAAGAACATCCTCAAGCAGCGCCTGGCGCTCGACGAGGCCTTCGTCAGCTGGGTCTGGCAGGACCTGGACTTCCGCCTCGGGCTGGAGCAGTCGCTGATCACGACGCTGGAGGCCGAAGCGCGCTGGGCGCTGCGCGAGGGCCATGTGACGGCCGGGCAGGCCATTCCCAACTACCTGCGCTTCGTCGAACCCGCGCCGCTGCGCCGGGCCGTGCCGGGCGAGGGCCCGGTGCTGAAATGAGGGCGGGCATCACGCTGCGGCTGCTCGGCGTGCTGCTGGCGCTGGCCGGCCCCTGTGTCGCGGCTGCCGCCGAGCTGCGCGTGGCCGTGTCGCGCGGGCCGGTGTCGCTGCCCCTCTATGTGGCCGAGGCCAAGGGCTTCTTCGCGGCCGAGGGCCTGGCCGTGAAGATGCTGGAATGCGCCAGCGGCCGCGAGTGCTTCCAGCAGACCGAGGCAGGCAGCGCCGACCTGGCCACGTCGGCCGAGCTGCTGGTGACGCTGGACCACCTCAAGGCCGGCCCGGCGGTGCTGGTCGCCGCCATCAGCAGCTCGTCGCAGCAGATCAAGCTGGTGGCGCGCCGCAGCGCCGGCATCGCGGCGCCGGCCGACCTGCGCGGCAAGCGCATCGGCACGGTGGTGCGCACGTCGGCGCAGTACTTCCTCGACAACTGGCTGCTCTATCACGACATCGCCATCGAGCAGGTGACCGTGGTGCCGCTGGCCGTCAACCAGCTGGTGCAGGAGCTCGCCGGCCGCCGTGTCGACGCGGTCGCGATCTGGGAGCCCGTCGCCGGCGAGGCGGCGGCCCGGCTCGGTGCCGACCAGGCGAGCCTCGCCGCGCCGCGCATCTATGCCCAGCATTTCGTGCTGTCCATGCAGCGCAGCCAGCTGGCCGCGCGCGAGGCCGACGTGCAGCGCCTGCTGCGCGCGTTGCAGAAGGCCGAGCAGTTCATCGCCGCCCGCCCCGACGACGCAGCCGGCGTGCTGGCGGCCCGCCTGCAGCTGGACCGCGCGGCCGCGCGCGCGACGCTGGCCGAGCATGCCTACCGGCTGGAGCTGACGCCCATGCTGCTCAGCACGATGGACAGCCAGTCTCGATGGGCCGTGCGAGAGCGCATCGTCGACGCGGTGCGGGGCACGGGATCGGTGGCACGCGCCATCGACGCCGAGCCGCTGCGCAAGGCGGCGCCCGGCGCGGTGACACTGCCCGCCCGCGAACCATGAGGATCCGGCGTCAACTCGCGCTGCTGGCGGCCGCCGCCCTGGCCGTGACGGTGGTCATGATCGCCGGGCTCGTTCAGGTCGTGCGCGCCGAGGCGGCCGGGCTGCGCCAGCAGACGGCCTCCCAGGACATCGCCCGCGACATCGGCAGCCTGCTGACGCTGACCAACGAGTTCGCGGCCTACGGCGGTGACCGTTCCGCCACGCAATGGCGGCTGCGCTACGGGCAGCTGCTGGCCACCGTCAACGCGGCCGTGCAGAGCGGCCCGCAGCCGTCGCCCCATCTGCTGGAGCTGCGTCGCAGCCTGGGCACGCTGCCGCAGCTGTTCGAGAGGCTGGTCGAGCAGAGCGAGGCGCCGCCGTCGGCGCTGGCGGGGCGGCGCCGCGACCTGCTCGTCGAGCGCCTGCTGACCGAAGCCCAGGGCATCATCGAGGCCAGCCACCGCTGGGGCTACGAGGTCGCTGCCGACCAGGCCGCCAACCAGCGCTGGTTCGGTACCGTGGTGCTGGCCACGCCGCTGATCTTCCTGCTGCTGCTCGGCGGCATGGCGGCCATGGTGTGGCGGCGCGTGCTGCAGCCGCTGGCACGCATCGACGCGGCGGTGGCCGGCATCCGCGCCGGCGACCTCGGCACCCGCTGCGATGTGCAGGCGCGCGACGAACTCGGCGACACCGCGCGTGCCGTCGACTCCATGGCGCGCTCGTTGGGCGAGCAGACACAGGCCCTGCGCGCCTCCGAGGAGAGGCTGCGCCTGATCACCGACAGCGTGCCCGCGCTGATCGGCTACATCGACGCCGAGGGCCGTTACGCCATGGTCAACAAGGCCTACGAGGCCTGGCATGGCCTGCCGCGCGAGCAGCTCGTCGGTCGGCCGCTGCGGGCGTTCTACAGCGAAGGCGAATTCAATCCCTTCGAGTCGCATCTGCAGCGCGCGCTGGCCGGCGAGACGGTGGAGTTCGATGCCGACGTGATGCGCAACGGCCGCCCGTGGTCCATGCGGCTGAACTACCAGCCGCACATCGACGCGCACGGCCGCACGCTGGGCGTCTATGTGCTGGGCAACGACCTGACGGCGCTGCGCAACAGCGAGCGGCAGTTGCGCACGCTGATGGAGTCGTCGCCGCTGGGCGTCTTCCATGCCGACGCGGCGGGGCGCTGCCTCTACGTGAACCCGGCCTGGCTGGGCATCGCCGGCATGACGCTGGAGGAGAGCCTCGGCGAAGGCTGGGTGCGCGTCATCCATCCCGCGCACCGCGGGCAGATCATGGACTCGTTCCAGGAGGCGCAGACGCGTGGCGGCGTCATCGTCACCGAGCACCGCTACCTGCGGCCGGACGGCGCCGAGGTCTGGGTGCGCGGGCATGCGGTGCCGCTGCGCGAGGGTGGGCAACTGAGCGGCTTCATCGGCACCGTCGAGGACATCACGAGCCGGCGCCAGCTCGACGCCGAATTGCAGCGCTCCAACGCCGAGCTGGAGCAGTTCGCCTACGTCGCCTCGCACGACCTGCAGGAGCCGCTGCGCATGATCGCGAGCTACAGCCAGCTCGTCCTGCGCCGCCACCGCGACGCGCTGCCGCCCGAGGCTCTGGAGTTCATGGGCTTCATCGAGGACGGTGGGCGGCGTGCCCAGGCGCTGATCGCCGACCTGCTGAGCCTGGCCCGCGTGAACAGCCACGGCAAGCCGCTGGAGCCGGTGTCGCTGGCCAGCGTGCTGAAGGATGTGATGCGCTCGCTGAAGGTCGCGCTGCAGGAAGCCAACCCGACGCTGAGCTGGGACGAGGACCTGCCCACCGTGCGGGCCGACCGTCGCCAGCTCAGCCAGCTGCTGCAGAACCTGCTGGCCAATGCGCTGAAGTTCCGCGGCACGCAGCCGCTGCGCATCCACATCGGCGCCGCGCGCGAGCCGGACGGGCGCTGGCGCATCACGGTGCAGGACAACGGCCTCGGCATCGAGGCCAAGTTCCACCAGCGCATCTTCGGCATGTTCCAGCGCCTGCACCTGCGCGACGAGCATGCCGGCACCGGCATCGGCCTGGCCATCTGCAAGAAGGTCGTCGAGCGCCATGGCGGCCGCATCGGCGTGGAGTCCGAGCTGGGACGCGGCTCGACATTCTGGTTCACGCTGGAAGCGGCCGCGGCGCAGGCCGAGGTGCCGCAGCAGCCATGAGCATGGTGGCGACACCAGGCAGAAGCTGGGTCGCCGTGCTGGCCCTGGCGTTGCTCTATTACGGGGCGGCACGGCTCGGCCTGGTGCTGGCCTTCCCGGGCAGCAATGCGTCGCCGGTGTGGCCGCCGTCGGGCCTGGCCGTGGCGGCGCTCTTCCTGTTCGGCCGCCGCATGCTGGCGGGTGTCGCGCTCGGCGCGTTCAGCGCCAATGCGGCGGTGTTCGCCGCCAACTCGGCAAGCCCCGCGACGGTGCTGGGCGCATCGGCGGCCATCATGGCCGGCAACTGCCTGGAGGCCTGGCTGGGTGCGCGCCTGCTGCGCGGCTGGGTGGCCGGCCCCAGCCCCTTCGAGCGGCTCAGCGACGTCGCCAAGTTCATCGTCGTCGCCGGCGTGGTCAGCGTCGCCAGCGCGGCCGCCGGCACGGCGACCCTGTTCATCGGCGGCATCGTGCCGGCGGCCGCGCTGGTCACGGTCGGCTGCACCTGGTGGATAGGCGACGCGACCGGCATCCTCGTCCTCACGCCGCTGCTGATCGTCGCGTCTCAGCACGAACTGCGTGCCTGGCCCTGGCAGCGGCTCGGCTTCGGTCTCGTGCTGCTGGCCCTGCTGGTGGTGCTCGGTGTGCTGGTGTTCGGCTTCCCGGCGGGGCAGGCGCTGGCGGGCCGCCGCTTCGTCTGGCTGTTCATGCCCTGCATCGCCTGGGCGGCCTACCGGCACGGCTCGCTGGGCGTGGCCGGGGCCTCGCTGCTGACGGCGAGCATGGCCGTCTGGGGCACCACGCGCGGCCTCGGCCCGTTCGCGCGCGGCAATCTGAACGATGCCCTCATCGTGCTGCAGACCTTCGTCGGCCTCGCCGCGGTGACCGGCCTCGTGCTCGCCGCCGACCGGCGCGAGCGCCTGCAGCTGGGGCGTCAGGGCGCGGTGCGGCGCGACCTCGCCATCCCCTGGACGGTGCTGCTGGCCAGCCTGGGCATCACGGTGCTGGGCTGGCATGTCGTCGCCTCCGACACCGAGCGCCGCGCGCAGGAGCGCTTCAGCTTCGTCGTCACCGAGGTGCATGACCGCATCGTCGACCGCCTGCATGCCAACGAGCTGATCCTGCGCGGTGCGGCCGGCCTGTTCGCCGCCTCGGACGAGGTGACGCGCGAAGGGTGGCACGCCTACATCTCGCGGCTGGAACTGCCGGTCAACTTTCCGGGCATCCAGGCCGTGGCCTTCACGCGCGTGTTCGGCCGCGACGAGCGTGATGCGCAGCTGCGATCCGTCCGGGCCGAAGGTTTCGCCGGCTTCGACGTGCAGCCGCCGGGCGAGCGCGAGCGCTACTCGGCCATCGTCTACATCGAGCCCTTCGACGAACGCAACCGCCGCGCCTTCGGCTACGACATGCTGACCGAGCCCATCCGCCGAGCGGCGATGGAGCAGGCCCGCGACAGCGGCCGGCCGGTCATGTCCGGCAAGGTCACGCTGCTGCAGGAGGACGCCCACGACACGCAGGCGGGCGTCCTGCTCTACCACCCCATCTACCGCAACGGTGCCAGCGTCGACACGCCGGCGCAGCGGCGCACGGCGCTGCTGGGCTTCGCCTACATCCCGCTGCGCATGAGCAACGTGGTGCGCAATGCGTTGGGCGGGGCCTCGTTGCTGGAGAGCGTGGCCGTGCGGCTGTACAGCGGCCGGGATCTGCTCGACGCGGCGCACGAGCTCTATGACAGCGGCGGCGAGGCGCCAGCGGCCGGCACGCCCTTCCAGGCCACCCGCCACCTCGAATTGCCGGGCGCGCAGTGGACGCTGCAGGTCGCCGGCCTGCCGGCCTTCGATGCCAGCGTCGACCTGCAGAAGGCGCAGATCGTGCTGATCGCCGGCGTGGGCCTGAGCCTGCTGCTGTTCGCGCTGGTGCGCGCGCTGACGATGACGCGCGAGCGCGCGCTGATGCTGGCCGAGGACATGAACGTCGACCGCGAACGCGCCGCCGAGGCGCTGCGCAACAGCGAGCGCCTGGCCCGCGAGGCCGAGGGCCAGCTGCAGGCGGTGCTGCGGGCGTCGCCGCTGGGCATCATCTTCACGGACATGCGTGGCCAGCTGCTCTACGGCAACCCGACCTATCTGCGCATCGCCGGACTCACGCTGGAGCAGGCCCGCGGCGAAGGCTGGTTGCGGGCCATCCACCAGGACGACCTGGCCCGCGTGAGCGCGCAATGGCGGCAGGCCATTGCCGACGCCACCGACTTCGAGGGCGAGTTCCGCTATCTGCATGCCGGCGGTGACATCGTCTGGGCGCGTGCGATCTCGGCCGCCATCGCGGACCAGGGGCCGGTGTCGGGTTTCGTCGCCATCGTCGAGGACATCACCTCGCGCATCGCCGCCGATGCCGAACTGGCCGCCAAGACCAGCGCGCTGGAACGCTCCAACGAGGAGCTGGCCCAGTACGCCTACGTGGCCTCCCACGACCTGAAGGAGCCGCTGCGCACGGTGGCCAGCTACAGCCAGCTGCTGCTGCGCCGCCACCGGGCCCAGCTCGACGCGCAAGGTCAGGAGTTCGTCGAGCTCATCGGCGAAGGCGCCCGGCGGGCGCAGGCGCTGGTGTCCGACCTGCTGGCCCTGGCGCGCGTCGACAGCAGTGCCGGCCCGCTGCAGCGGGTGGCCCTGGGCGACGTGCTGGCGGACGTGCGCCACCAGCTCGGCGCCGCGCTGCGCGAGGACGGCGTCGTGCTGACGCACACGGCCCTGCCCGAGGTCATGGGCGACCGCGCCCAGCTGAACCAGCTGCTGCAGAACCTCATCGGCAATGCGGTCAAGTTCCGCCGGCCAGGTGTCGGCGTGACCGTCCACGTCGCCGCATGGCCCGAGGCCGAAGGCGGGTGGCGCATCAGCGTGACCGACAACGGCATCGGCATCGATCCGCGCTTCCACGACCAGATCTTCACGATCTTCAAGCGCCTGCACCGGGCCGATTTCCCGGGCACGGGCATCGGCCTGGCCATTTGTAAGAAAGTGGTTGAACGTCACGGCGGCCACATCGGCGTCGAGTCCGTTCCCGGGCAGGGATCGACCTTCTTCTTTACCATTGCCGCCGCGGTGCCGACCGGCCCGCTAACTCCACCGTAGCTGACGGGTCTTCATGAACATCCTGCTCGTCGAAGACAACCCTGCCGACATGCGCCTGGTGCGCGAAGCCATGCTCGAGCGCCACTCCACGACGGCGCTGCACTGGGTCGCCGATGGCGACACGGCCCTCGACTATCTGCACCGCCGCGGTGCCCACGCGGCCGCTACGGCGCCCGACCTCGTGCTGCTCGACCTGAACCTGCCCGGCATCAGCGGCAAGGAGGTGCTGGCCGAGATCAAGCAGCACCCGCAGCTGGGCAGCATCCCGGTTGTCGTGCTGACGTCGTCCGCAGCCCGCCAGGACGTGCTGGACGCCTACCGCGCCCATGGCAATGCCTATATGGTCAAGCCGGCGGACTACGACGACTACCTCGCACTGGTCGATCGCATCCAGAACTACTGGCTGAGCGCCGTGCTGCTGCCGACGCGCGTGGCCTGACGGGTGTAGCCGGCATGCCGTCCACGGTGCTGCTCATTGAAGACAACCCCGGCGACGCCCGCCTGGTGCGCGAGCATCTGGCCGAACGCCTGGGCGCGGCTTGCCAGCTGCACGAGGTCCCGTCGCTGGCGAGCGGCCTGCGCTGGCTGGACGAGCACCGCGCCGACCTCGTCCTGCTCGACCTGTCCCTGCCCGACAGCCAGGGACTGGAAACCTTCCTGGCCGTGCATGCCCATGCGCCCGACACGCCGGTCGTCATCCTCAGCGGGCGGGACGACGACGAACTCGCGCTGGACGCCGTGCGCGCCGGCGCCGAGGACTACCTCGCCAAGCAGCATGTCACCGGCGCCGTGCTGGTGCGCAGCATGCGGCTCGCCGTGGAGCGCCGCAAGGTGGAGCGCGCCCTCAGGAACAACGAGGTGCGCCACCGTGCGGCGGCCGACGCGGCGGAGTCCGGCGTCATGCAACTGGACGCGCAGGGCACGGTGCGCTTCGTCAACAACCGGGTGGTCAGCCTGCTGGCCCGGCCGGCCGGCGATGTGCTGGGGCAGCGACTGCAGGACCTCGTCGGCGCAGAGGACGTAGACGCCCTGGAGGCCTTCCTCGCCAGTTGCGCGCCGGGCGCCCAGCACACGATGACGGTGCGCTTCCCGCTGCCGGACGGCGGCGAGGTCTGGACGCTGATGTCGGCGCGGGCCATGCACGCCCGTGGCGGCGAGAACCTCGGCACCGTCATCATGCTCAGCGACGTGACGGGCCGCGTGCTCGCCGAGCGCGAACGCATCCGGCTGGCCGGCGAACTCGAGGACCGCGTGGCGCGGCGCACGGCCCAGCTCGAGGCCGCGAACGCGGAGCTGGCGCTGTTCAACCGCTCCATCGCCCATGACCTGCGCACGCCGCTGAACGCCATCGTCGGCTTCGCATCGCTGCTGGAGCAGCAGCCCGCCGTCGCCGCCACCGAGCAGGCCCGCCACCACCTCGAGATGGTGCAGAAGAGTGCGCTCGACATGGGCGACCTCGTCAATGCGATGCTGGCGCTGTCGCAGGTGGAGCGCCGCAAGTTCCGGCGCGAGCCGCTGGACCTGTCGGCGATGGCGCAGCAGGTGCTGGACCAACTCCAGGCCGCCGACGCCAGCCACGTGGTGAGCGTCGACATCGAGGCGGGCGTGAAGGGCATTGGCGACCCGGCGCTGGTGCGCGACGTGCTCGTCAACCTGCTGGGCAACGCATGGAAGTACAGCCACCGGGCCGCGCGGCCGCGCATCCGCTTCGGCGTCGAGCGCCAGGCCGGCGGCGAGCCGGTGTTCGTGGTCGAGGACAACGGCGTCGGCTTCGACATGGCAGACAGCGCCCGGCTGTTCCAGCCCTTCCAGCGGCTGGCGTCCAGCGCCGGCTTCGAAGGCACGGGCGTGGGCCTGGCGACGGTGCAGCGCATCCTGCACCGGCATGGCGGCAGCGTCTGGGCCGGGAGCCGGCCCGGCGAGCGCACGAGCTTCTTCTTCACGCTGGGTGCGCCCGCGCCGGACGAGGCCGTCACCTGATGAGCGCAGACCCCTACATCCTCCTCGTCGAAGACAACCTCGGCGACATCCGGCTCGTGGAGGCGATGTTCGACGATGCGCCGCCGGGCACGCTGCCCGAGCTCGTCTGGGAGCAGTCCGTGCGGGCCGCCGCGGCGCGCCTGTCCAAGCAGCCCGGCTGCTCGGCGCTGCTGCTGGACCTGGCGCTGCCGGACAGCCAGGGGCTCGAAGGCCTGGCCCTGCTGCGCGACCTGGCCGGCAACGCGCCCATCATCGTGCTGTCGGGCAACGACGACGAGGAGGTCGGCCTGTCGGCCGTCGTCGCCGGCGCGCAGGACTATCTCGTCAAGGGCTGCTTCGACGCCTCGCTGCTGCGCCGCGCGTTGCAGTACGCGTCGCACCGCAAGCGCGTCGAGCAGGAGCTGGTCAAGCGCGCGATGCACGACCATCTCACCGGCCTGCCGACACGGGCGCTGATGCTGGACCGCCTGCGCATGGCGCTGAACGGCGCGTCGCGCAGCGGGCAGGGCTGCGCGCTGCTGTTCATCGACCTGGACCGCTTCAAGCAGATCAACGACGAGTTCGGCCACGCGGCGGGCGATGCGGTGCTGGTGGCGGCGGCCCAGCGCATGCAGGCCGCCGTCCGTGCCAGCGACACGGTGGCGCGCGTCGGTGGCGACGAATTCGTCGTGCTGCTGACGGCCGTTGCCGAGGATGGCGTGCAGCAGGTGGTCCACAAGATCCGCGCGGCGCTGCTGCAGCCGGTGCCGACGCACGGCCGGGAACTGACGGTGGGGGCCAGCATCGGCGCCGTGGAGTTCAAGCCCGGCGATGCCGGGGCCGAGGAATTGATCGCGCGTGCCGACCAGGCCATGTATGCCGCCAAGCGCGAGGGGCGGGCGGTGCCGCCGCAGGATTGATTTTCACAACCCCGGTTGAGTGACAAGTCCGGGCTCAGTAGTGCAGCCAGGCCGCGATGCCGACCACGATGCCCGCCGCGCCGACACCCAGCGTCGCCCATTCCATCCAGCGCCGCTTGGTCAGCAGCGCGATGGCGGCCAGCGCGATGGCCACCTGCAGCGCCGTCGTGGCCTGGGCCCAGCGGTGGTGCTGGTGCATCTGCTCGCCGCTCTGCTCGTCGAAGTGCCTGGACTCTTCCTCCAGCTTCTCGGCCGCCGCCTTGATGTCGGTCTTTTCCTTCTCGTAGCGGGCCACCTTGTCCCGGTACTTGGCTTTCTGCTCTTCGTTCGTCGTCAGGTCCAGCGCCAGCTCCGAGAGGTTCTGCTTGCTGCTCTTGGCCTGGTAGAAGTTCCACTGGTTGCTGGCCTCGGTCTTCTTGATGGCCGCGTCGTTCTTGTAGAGGGCCGCATTGGCCTGCGTGGCGCCGCCCATGTACGAGAAGAACGCGCCGACGGTGGCGAGGATGGCCGTGATGACGGCCAGCTGGCCGGCAAAGCCCTTGGGCTCGTGCTGGGCCGCATGCTCCAGCTCGTGGTCATGCGGGCCGTGGACGTGGAAACCTCCGGATGACATGGTCAGTTCTCTTTGCGGATGTAGTCGACGAAAACGAAGCGGACGCCGGTGGCGCTGGTGCGCGTCTCGCGCGCCGCTTCGGCGAATTGGTCGCGCGGCCAGGCGGGGAAGTGCCGGTCCGCGTCGGGGAAGGAGGCGTCCACCTCGGTCAGCGCGAGCTTGTTGGCGAAGGGCAGGGCCAGCGCATAGATCTCGCTGCCGCCGATGACGCAGACCTCGGGCTCGGGGCAGGCGGCCAGTGCCGCGTCCAGGCTCGCAAAGACCTCGGCCTCGGGCAGCTCGCTGGCGCTGCGGCTGATGACGAGATTGCGCCGGCCGGGCAGCGGGCGGAACCTGGCCGGCAGCGAGTCCCAGGTCTTGCGGCCCATGACGACGGGCTTGCCCAGCGTCAGCGCCTTGAAGCGCGCCATGTCCTCGGGGAGGTGCCACAGCAGCGCGTTGTCGCGGCCGATGGCGCCGTCCTTGGCGACAGCCGCCACCAGAGTGATCTTGCTCATACCGCGACGGGGGCCTTGATGGCGGGGTGAGGGTCGTAGCCGCTCAGCTCGAAGTCCTCGAACTCGTAGTCGAAGATCGATGCCGGCCGGCGCTTGATCGTCATCGTCGGGTAGGCACGGGGCTCGCGGGCGAGCTGGGTCTGCACCTGCTCCACGTGGTTGTCGTAGATGTGGCAGTCGCCGCCGGTCCAGATGAAGTCGCCGAGCTGCAGGTCGCACTGCTGGGCCAGCATCATCGTCAGCAGCGCATAGCTCGCGATATTGAAGGGCACGCCCAGGAAAATATCTGCGCTTCTCTGATACAGCTGGCAGCTGAGTTTTCCGTCCGCCACGTAGAACTGGAAAAACGCGTGGCAGGGCATCAGCGCCATCTTGGGCAGGTCGGCCACGTTCCAGGCGCTGACGATGATGCGGCGGCTGTCCGGGTTGCTCTTGAGCGTCTTCACGACGTCGGCGATCTGGTCGATGTGGCCGCCATCGGGCGTCGGCCAGTTGCGCCACTGCACGCCGTAGACGGGCCCGAGGTCGCCGTCCTCGCGTGCCCACTCGTTCCAGATCGTCACGCCGCGGTCCTGCAGCCACTTCACGTTGCTGTCGCCGCGCAGGAACCACAGCAGCTCCAGCACGATGGACTTCAGGTGCACCTTCTTCGTCGTCACCAGCGGGAAGCCGGCGGCGAGGTCGAAGCGCATCTGGTGCCCGAACACGCTGCGCGTGCCGGTGCCGGTGCGGTCGCTCTTGCGCACGCCATGCTCGAACACATGGCGCATGAAGTCTTCGTATTGCTGGGGAGGGCGGGAAGGGAGGCTCATGCCCGCATTGTCCTTCGGTGGCGCACACCGCGACCTCGAGCAAGGCCCGGGGCCGTGCGCCGACGCTGCGCCTTCCCCCGATTGATTCACGTCAAGGACAAGGGTTAACCCGAGGTCCAACATGCATGCCGTCGCATCAGTCGATTCCTACCGGAGCGCCGCGGCTGACCTTGGAAACCATCATGTCCACCTACTTCGAAGTCCTCGTTCCCGTCCGGCCGGCAACCCCGCGCCTCGCTTCCTGGTTCGGTCATGTGATCGATGCCGTCTCCGCGCTCCGGCGCAGCCACGCCGCCCGCGCGGCACACCGTCGCCTCGTCCGGGAGGCCAATGAATTGCGCGAACTCGCTTGCCAGATCGAGACTTCGCAGCCCGGCATGGCGGCAGACCTGCGCCGCGCTGCCGACAGCGAGTTCTGAACGCGGGATGCGCCGGAAGTGGGGGCAACGTTCACTTGCCCATCAGGCCCGGCGGCATGTTCAGCGGCTTGCCGTTGACCTTCAGCATGCCGCCTTCGAACTCGGCCTTCGACACCAGCGCCTCGCCTTCGCGTGTCAGGTAGCCCTGGGCGACGATGCCGTCGAGGACGCCGTTGATCATGGCCATGGTCTGGGCCATGGCTTCGTCGGCGGGAGCGCCCGTGGCATCGGCCTTGATGGACACGGCCTTCTTCACCACCTGCTCCAGCCAGCCATTCTCGACCTTGACCCCAGCGCTGCCATAGGCCTTGGTGGCGAGCATGGCAGGCAGCGGCAGGGCCGCATCGGCTGCGGTGACGCCCTTGGTGCCCACGCGGTACGACAGCTCGGCGACCTTGCCGCCCAGCCGGATGGTCAGGTGGTCGAGCGCGTACTCAGGGTTGTGCACCAGCAGGGCGGCCAGGTCCTTCTGCATGTCGGCAGACAGCGCGTCGGCCTCGCGCATCATGGCCTCGCCACCCGGCTTGTGGCAGGTGAAGGGAGGCGACTGCATCGCCCGGCGGACCATCTGCTCATACGTGGCGCCGTGCAGGCGGTTCAGCGACACCTGCATGTCGATCTTCTCGATCGGGAAGTCGCCCACACTGCCCTTCATGCCGAGCTTGCCGACAGCCGACCACAGGCCCTGTCCATCGGACTTGGCATCGGAGTTGAACTCGAGCTTCTCGAAGCGCACGTCCATCGCCTTGCCGCCGGCCTGCGGGGCCATCGCAAGCACGATGGAGTCGACCGCGCCTTGGCTGCGACCCGGCGCGAACAGCAGCGACGCGTCGGGCTGGGGCGTCACGTCGCCCTGCATCGTCATGCGGCCCACGCGCAGCGCGCGGGGGGCCTGGCCTTGCGGCGCGAAGTTGACGTTGAGGCCCGGGGCCTCGAAGGTGTACGACCCGCCTGCGGCCACGCCGCCCGTCAGGCTGCCGCGCACGGTCGCCTTCAGGCCCTGCCAGTCGATGTCGCCCTTGCCGGCCTCGGCGTGCTTGACCGGTGGGCTGGTCACGTCGGTCACGTAAGTGCCGCCGAACCCGAGCGCGGTGTGCACCGTGACGACCGGCTGGTCGCCGTAGATGCGCGCCAGCTGCGCGGCGACCGTGGGCGGCAGCACGATCTCCGTGTCGATGGTGGCCAGGCCCACGCCGCGCCCGCCGGGCAGAGGGCCATGGCGCACGTGGTTGCGCCATGTGATCTGAACCGGCTTGGCCGGGCCGCCGTCGGTGGCGGCTTCTGCAGCATCATCCAGCCCACAGCCGGCCTCGATCGTCACGGTGTGGGTCGAGCTGAAAAGGCCCTTGCTGACGCTGTTCTCGACCAGCTTCAAGCCGGGGAAGGGGGCCAGCAACGCGGCCGTCTGGGACTGCAGTTCACTGCTGACCTTGCCACCCGACCAGGCCGCAAAGCCCACGCCGCCTCCCGCCACCACCACGAGCGCTGCCGCGCCCACTGCTACCTTGTTCATTGCGTAGACCCTCCCTGGTCTGTGCTTGTTTCGGCCAGGCCGGGTGCCTGGGCGGCGCAGTGTATGAGCGGGGGTGGTCGCAAACGGAGCGTGGGAACGTGAGTTTTCCTAACCGCATCGCGGCGGCCCGCTTCGGCAGTGTCTAGCGCCTCACGAAGCCGACGTAGGTCGGCCGATCGACCGCCACCTCGCCGCCGGTGCGCGACAGCGTGCCGCGCTCGGCATCGATGCGCAAGACGGTCACGTTGCCGCTGTTCTGGTTGGCCGCCACCAGGAAGCGCCCCTCGGGGACGAGGCCGAAATGGCGCGGCATGCGCCCGCCGGTGGGGGTGGCCTCGATGAAGCGCAGCGAGCCGTCCTGCGGGTCGATGGCGAACACGGCGATGCTGTCGTGGCCGCGGTTGGAGACGTAGAGGAAGCGGCCGTCGGGGCGGACCGCGATCTCGGCGGTGCTGTTGCCTTCGACGACGACGCCGGGCGGCAGGCTGGAGAGGACCTGGAAGCCCTCCAGCGCGCCGGTGGCCGCGTCCACGCGGTAGGCGGCCACGCGCGACGTGATTTCCAGGTTGACGTAGGCGTAGCGGCCGTTCGGATGGAAGGCCAGATGGCGCGGGCCGCCGCCGGGTTCGGTGCTGGCATGGGCGGGGACGTTGGGCAGCAGGCGCCCGCCGGCCGCGTCCAGCCGGTAGATCATGACCTTGTCCAGCCCCAGGTCGGGCACGTAGGCATGGGCCTGGGTCGGGCCGAGGTGGATGCCGTGCGGATGCGGGCTCGTCTGGCGCCGTGGGTTGACGCTGGAGCCCTGGTGCTGGAGCGTGGACGCCGCCGGCCCCAGGCTGCCGTCGTCGCGGATCGGGTACGAAACGACCGTGCCGCCGTTGTAGTTGGCCAGCAGCAGCACGCGCCCGCTGGCATCGACGGAGATGTGGCAGGGGCCGTCGCCTTGCGAGGGCTGGGTGTTGAGCTGCGCCAGGCGGCCGTCCGCCTGCACCGTGAAGGCGATGACTTCTTCCTTCCAGGTGCCGTCTGCTGCCCGGCTGCCGGAGATCGAATAGACACGGGGCTGACCGGGATGCGCGGCCAGGAAGCCCGGGTTGCCGACGGCGGCCGCCAGCCGAGGCGGGGAGAGCGTGCCGGTGGCCTCGTCGAAAGTCGAGACGTAGATGCCGTTGCTGCTGCCTTGGGTGGCGGTGCCGTAATAGGCCAGCGTTTCGGCCGAGGGGGCGAAGGGCAGCAGGGACGAGATCATCGCAAGGACAAGTTTTTTCATGCAGGGGAAGTCTGTGGAGGTGGCCGCGCCGCGGGCCGGCCGCATTGGACCCGAAGACGGGGGGTGGTCCAGGCCTTTGCAACGATCGGGCCCTCACGACGGCCCGTCTTTCGCGATACCCTGCCGCTGGATGGGAACGGCAAAGGACCGTTTGTGAATCGACTGCACGGCCAACGTCAAGGAAGACGCCTCATGCCTGCGCTGCTGCTGGCAGCGGCGCTGTCCGCCTCGGCATCCCCGACGTCCGCGGTCGATCCACCGCTGCAGGTCTCCCAGTACGCCCACGCGTCCTGGACGGCGCGGGACGGTGTCATGCTGGGCCTGGTCTTCTCGATGGCGCAGACGCCCGACGGCTATCTCTGGGTAGGCGGGTCGTTTGGCATGTTCCGCTTCGACGGCGTGCGCTTCGTGCCGTGGAAGCCGCCGAAGGGGCAATCGCTGCCCGACAACCCGTATGCGCTGCTCGTGTCTCGCGACGGCACGCTGTGGATCGGCACCTTCGACGGTCTTGCCAGCTGGAACGGCAAGGAGCTGACCCGCTACCCGCAGGTTGGCAGCGGGTTCGTGACGTCGCTGCTCGAGGACCGCGACGGAACGGTCTGGGCCGGCCTGCTCGGTGATCGGGGGCGGCTGTGCGCCCTTCGTGCCGGGCAGGCCCAGTGTTCGACGCCGGAGGGCGGGTTCGGCCAGTTCGTCTGGAGCCTGGCCGAGGATGGTGCCGGCGCACTGTGGGTGGGCGCGGAGTCCGGCCTGTGGCGCTGGAAACCCGGCCCACCGAAGCGCTTCGAGACGCCCGGCATGCGCGTGGGTGACCTGAGCACGACCGCCGATGGCCAATTGCTCGTCGGCATCCGCGGCCGGGGAATCAAGCGGATCGTCGGCGACCAGCTCGTGCCGTATCCGCTGCGCAGCGCCGCCAAGCCTGACGAGTGGGTTGCCGATGGCGACATCAAGGCCAACAAGTTGCTGCGCGACCGCGATGGCGGCCTCTGGATCGGCTCCGACACCCTGGGCATCCTCCACCTGCAAGACGGCAAGGCGGACTCGTTCACGCGGGCGGACGGCCTGTCCGGCAACATCGCCTGCAGCCTCTTCCAGGACCGCGAGGGCAACATCTGGTTCGGCAGCGAGAAGGGCGTGGACCGCTTCCGCAAGCTGCCGGTCACGACGGTCTCCCGGCCGCAGGGCCTGCCCCACGAGGCCACGAAGTCCGTGCTGACCACCACGGACGGCAGCATCTGGGTGGCCACCTCCGACGGGCTCGCACGGTGGAAGGGTTCAAGCCTCACCGTCTACAAAGAGCGCGAAGGGCTGCCCCAGGCCGGCGTGCAGTCGCTGTACCAGGACGCCGACGGGCGGCTGTGGGTGAGCACGGGCGGCGGCCTGGCCTACCTCTCGGGTGACCGTTTCGTCGCCGTCGGCGGCTTGCCCAGCCGGGAGGTCTACTCCATCACGGGCGACGCGGTGGGCAACCTTTGGCTGTCGGGCAATGACGGCCTGGCGCGCCTGCACAAGGGCCGGCTGGTCGAGAACATCCCGTGGGCCTCGCTCGGCCGCCGGCAGCAGGCCAAGGTCATCGTCGCCGATGGCGGCGGCGTGTGGCTGTCCTTCTGGAAGGACGGCGGGGTGCTGTACTTCAAGGACGGCAAGATCCAGGCGACCTACACGGCCGCGCAAGGGCTGGGCTCGGGCCATGTCGCCGGCCTGCGGCTGGATGCCGACGGTGCCCTGTGGGCGGCCACGGAAGAGGGCGGCCTCAGCCGGATCAAGGACGGCCGCGTCACCACGCTGACGGTCGCCAACGGCATGCCCTGCAACACCGTCCACTGGTCGACGCTGGATGACCACGGCTCGATGTGGATGCATGCGGCCTGCGGGCTTTTGCGGGTCACGCCCGACGACCTCGCGGCCTGGGTTGCCGACCCCGGCCACAGGATCACGCCGAAGGTCTGGGGTGCGGCCGACGGCGTGCCGCTGCTGGCTTTCTCGCCGGCCTACTTCAACCCGCCCGTGGCGAAAGGCCCGGACGGGAAACTCTGGTTCGTGTCGGGCTCCGACGTCCAGGTCATCGATCCCGACCACCTGCCCGTCAACCCGCTGTCGCCACCGGTGCACATCGAGACGCTCGTCGCCGACCACAAGGCCTACACGGTCGCGGACGGCCTGAAGCTGCCACCGCGCGTGCGCGACTTGACGATCGAGTTCACCGCACTGAGCCTGGTCGAGCCGAAGAGCACGCGCTTCCGTTACCGGCTGGAATGGCACGACAACGACTGGCAGGAGGTCGTCGACCGGCGCCAGGCCAGCTACACGAACCTGCAGCCGGGCAACTATCGCTTTCAGGTCAAGGCGGCCAACAACAGCGGCGTGTGGAACGAGGAGGGCGCGCAGTTGGCATTCGCCATCCAGCCGGCCTTCTACCAGACGATCTGGTTCCGCCTGGCCGTTGCGGCCATGCTCATCGGCCTGGCCTGGAGTGCCTTCCAGTTGCGGCTGCACATGCGCATCCGGCGGCTGCATCGCCAGTTCGAGGCGACGCTGGAGGCTCGGGTGGCCGAGCGCACGCGCATCGCCCGCGAGCTCCATGACACGCTGCTGCAGCACTTCCATGGGCTGCTGCTGCAGTTCCAGGCCGCCTTCAACCTGCTGCCCGACCGTCCCCGCGAATCGAAGCAGGTGCTTTCGAGTGCCATCGACCGGGCGGCCGAGGCGATCACCGAGGGCCGCGACACCGTGCACGGCTTGCGCAATGCGGTGCCGGAGACGAGCGACCTGGCAGACGCCTTGCGGGCGCTCGCCGAGGACCTGGGGAGCGAGAGCGGCCACGCGGCCTCGGTGAGCGTGCAGGTGCAGGGCACGCCGCAGGCGCTGCATCCGTTCGTGCGCGACGAGACCTTCCGCATCGCCGGCGAGGCGCTGCGCAACGCCTTCCACCATGCCGACGCGAAGCAGATCGACGTCGAGATCCGCTACGACGAGCGGCAACTGCGCGTGCGCGTGCGCGACGACGGCCGGGGCATCGACCCGGAGGTGCTGCACGCCGGCGGGCGGGAAGGGCACTTCGGTCTGCGCGGGATGCGCGAGCGCGCGGCGCTCGTCGGCGGCAAGCTCACCGTCCGCAGCGGCGGCGTGGGCACCGGTACGGAAGTGGAATTCAACACCCCCGGCTTGCAGGCGTACATTAGGCCTCTACCGGCGCGGTCATGGCTTGCGCACCGGAAGTTCGTGTCCAGTGAGATGGGCGAATGAGCGAAGAACTCACCCGCATCCAGGTTCTCTGCGTTGACGATCACCCGATCGTGCGGCAGGGCATAGCAACGTTGCTTGCCGTGGAGCCGGACCTGGTTCTCGTGGCCGAAGCCGCGAACGGCCGGGAAGCGATCCAGCAGTTCCGCGCGCACCGCCCGGACGTGACGCTCATGGACCTGCAGATGCCGGGGATGAGCGGCCTCGACGCGATCGGCGCGATCCATGCCGAGTTTCCCGACGCACGCATCATCGTGCTCACCACCTATGCCGGCGACGCCCAGGCGCAGCGCGCTCTGCAGGCCGGCGCCCGCGGCTACCTGCTGAAGAACGCACTGCACAAGGAGCTGCTCGACGCCATCCGCACCGTGCACGCCGGCCGCAGGGCGCTGCCGTCCGAAGGCTCGTTTGAGCTGGCCGGGCAGATCGTGGACGAGGCGCTCACGCCGGCGGAGATCAGCGTGTTGCGCTTCATCGCCCAGGGCAATGTCTACGCCGAGATCGCCAAGGCGCTCGCGCTCAGCGAGGGGGCGGTCGAAGGCCAGGTGCGCAGCATCCTGTCCAAGCTCGACGCGCATGACCGCACGCAGCCGGCGACGGCCGAACTCAAGCGCGGCATGGTGCAGACGGAGCGCGCCGCCCGCCATGCCGCCGAGTCGGCCAACCGCGCGAAGAGCCAGTTCCTGGCCGGCATGAGCCACGAGCTGCGCACGCCGCTGAACGCCGTCCTCGGCTATGCGCAGCTGCTCATCATGGAGGGCGGCCTGACCGAGCGGCAGGCGCGTGGCCTGGACACCATCCACCAGAGCGGGCAGCACCTGCTGGCGCTGATCAACGACATCCTCGACCTCGCGCGCATCGAGGCCGGCCGCACCGAGCTGAACCACGAGCCGGTGAACGTGGGCGGTTTGCTGCAGGGGGTCGTCGACCTCATGCGCGTCAAGACCGACGAGAAGCAACTGGCCTTCATGTTCGAGGCCGGTGCCGGCCTGCCGCAGGCCGTGCTGGCCGACGAGCGCCGCCTGCGCCAGGTGCTGCTGAACCTGCTGGGCAATGCGATCAAGTTCACCGACGAAGGCACGGTCACCTTGCGCGCCAGCGCCGAGCCCCGGGGGCCGGAGCAGGTGCTGCTGCGCCTCGACGTCGAGGACACCGGCGTCGGCATGCATCCCGACGACATGGATCGCATCTTCGAGCCCTTCGAGCAAGTGGGCGAACCACGGCACCGCAGCGGCGGCACCGGGCTGGGCCTGGCGATCACCCGGGCGCTGGTGCACGACATGGGCGGGCAGGTGCAGGTCAGCAGCGAGTTCGGCCATGGCAGCCGGTTCCGCGTGGAGCTGCCGCTGCCGGTGGCGCAGGCGACGCACACGGCGCAGGCTGCCCCGCCGGCCGCGGCTGGCGTGATGCGCTACGCGGGGCCGGCGCGGCGCGTGCTGGTGGTCGACGACGTGGCTGCGAACCGCGCGCTGATGTGCGACTTCCTGACCAACGTCGGGTTCGACGTGGCGCAGGTCGACGATGGCAGCGATTTGCTGGCCGCCGCGCGGCGCTTCCGGCCGGACCTGATCGTGATGGACAGCGTGATGCCGCCGGTGGATGGCGTGGAAGCGACCCGGCGGCTGCGGCAGGACGCCGAGCTTGGTGGCGTGCCGGTCATCGCGGTGTCCGCCTCGGCCACCGCCGAGCACCGTGCCGCCTGCCTGCAGGCCGGGGTCAACGTGTTCCTGACCAAGCCCGTGTCGCTGGAGGCGCTGCGGGAGCACATCGGGGAGCAGCTCGGTCTGGATTGAGAGCGTGGGTTGGCTCTCACCCTCTCAGGCCCGAAATCCGACGTCCTGCGCCTGCAACCCGAACTGCATCGCCGCCAACTTCGCATACAGCCCGCCGCGCGCCACCAGCTCGTCGTGCCGGCCGATGTCGACGATGCGCCCGGCCTCCAGCACGACGATGCGGTCGGCCTTCTGGATCGTCGCCAGCCGGTGTGCGATGACCAGCGTCGTGCGGTGCTGCATGGCGGCTTCCAGCGCGGCCTGCACGACGCGTTCGCTCTCGGCATCCAGCGCGCTCGTCGCTTCGTCGAGCAGCAGCAGCGGCGGGTTCTTCAGCATCGCGCGTGCGATGCTGATGCGCTGGCGCTGGCCGCCGGACAGGCGCACGCCGCGTTCGCCGAGGAAGCTCTGGTAGCCCTCGGGCAGCGCGCGGATGAAGTCGTCGGCGAAGGCGGCGCGTGCGGCGGCAATGACTTCCTCGTCGGTCGCACTCGGCCGGCCGTAGCGGATGTTCTCCATCGCCGTCGTCGAGAAGATGACGCTGTCCTGCGGCACGAGGCCGATGTTGGCGCGCAGGTCGGCGAGCCTGAGCTGCTGCGTCGGCACGCCGTTCAGGCGGATGACACCGGACTGCGGGTCGTAGAAGCGCAGCAGCAGCTGGAACAGCGTCGTCTTGCCGGCGCCGCTGGGGCCCACCAGCGCGACGGTCTCGCCCGGTTCAACCGTCAGTTGCACGCCGTCCAGCGCCGCCGTCTGCGGGCGCGACGGGTAGTGGAAGAGGACGTTGTCGAACTCGACGCGCGAGCCGCCGGTCGTCGCGGGCAGGGCCTGCGGTGAAGCGGGGTCGGCCACCGGCGAGCGGGCTTCCATCAGCTCCACGAGCCGCTCGGTCGCGCCGGCGGCGCGCAGCACGTCGCCCCAGACCTCGGCCAGCACGGCCACGGAGCTGACCAGCAGCGTCACGTAGACGACCGTCTGCCCCAGGTGGCCGGCGCTGATCTTGCCGGCGATGACGGCCTGGGTGCCCTGGTACAGCCCCCACAGCATCGCGCCGAACACGGCCGTGATGATGAAGGCCACCATGAAGCTGCGGATGCGCGTGCGCTTGCGGGCCGTGTCGAAGGCGGCCTCGCTGGCGGCGGAGAAGCGCCGGGCCTCGGCGCCTTCCTGCGTGTAGCTCTGCACGACGGTGACGGCGTTCAGCACCTCGGCGGCGATGGCAGAGGTGTCGGCCACGCGGTCCTGGCTGGCGCGCGACAGCTTGCGCACGCGGCGGCCGAAATACAGCGCCGGCGCGACGATCAGCACCAGCAGGCCCAGCACCTGGCCCATCACATAGGGGTTGGTGACGACCAGCATCACCAGCGCGCCGATGCCCATCACCGTGTTGCGCAGGCCCATGGACAGGCTGGAGCCGACGACGGTCTGCACGACGGTCGTGTCGGTCGTGATGCGGCTCAGTACCTCGCCGGTCTGCGTGGTCTCGAAGAACTCGGGGCTCTGGCGCAGCACATGGGTGTAGACGGCGTTGCGCAGGTCGGCCGTCACGCGTTCGCCCAGCCAGGTGACCATGTAGAAACGCGAGGCCGAGAACAGCCCCAGGGCGGCGCCGACGCCGAACATCGCGAGGAAGTGCTCGCGCAGCGCCATCAGCCGCTCGCCGGCGTTGCTGGCGCCGAAGCCGGCGTCGATGAGGCCACGCAGCGCGATGGGAAAGGCCAGCGTGGCCAGCGCGGCCAGCACCAGCGCCAGCAGCGCCAGCGCGATGCGGCCGCGGTAGGGCCGCAGGAAGGGCGCGAGGCCGCTCAGCGAGCGGGCCTGTTTGGAGGCGGGGCGGTCGGAAGAGGAACTCATCGGGTCAGCATGTCGGTGAGGACGGCGCAGGTGCGGGCCAGCATCGTGTCGTCAAGGTCCTGGTGGCAGAGCAGTTGCAGCACCTGGGTGCGCCACCGCGCGCCATGGTCACCGGGGAAGTCAGGTACGCCGGGCCAGACGCGGTCCCAGCGGAACACGGCGCAGCCGGCGGCGCGCAGTGCGGCATACACGGTTTCAGCAAGCCCGGCATCATCGACCCACAGCGGCATCACATAGGGCGCGGCCTGGGCGGGCAGGGCGCCCATCAACGGGCGGGCGCCGGGCAGGTGCTGCGTGAGCTTGAACAACGTCTCGTAGTGGGCGCGGCGGCGGGCGACGATGCGGGCGCGCGGCAGCTGGAAGAGGCGGTGCGTCAACGCGGGTGGCGCCTGCTCGCTGCGCGCGAGGTCGCACTCGGCCATCATCTCGGCCTCGCTCGGCTGGCGCGGCGTGCCGGCGGACGGCGCCCGCGGCGGGCCGTTCTTCAGGCGGAAGAGGGCGGCCAGTGCGGTGTTCAGGCCGGTCAGTCGGCCCTGCGCGCTGCCGCGCTCCAGCAGGTCGACGCAAGCCTTGAGCTGCTGCCTGGCGCCGGCCGGCTGCAGCGCCTGCGGCGGCAGCGGCCTGGCCGAGGCCAGCAGGCCGCCTTCCGACACCGGGAAGAACTTGGACACGCTGGCCGTCGTCAGGTCGCCCCAGTGGCCCACGGGTCGCTCGCCGGCCTGGCCGAAGAAGCTGTGGGCGCAGTCTTCCACGAGCGCGATGCCGCGCGCGTCGCACCAGGCGCGCACGGTGGCCAGCGAGCGCGGCAGGCCGAAGAGCTGGGCGACGACGAGGGCCTTGGTGCCCGGCGCCGGCTTGATGGCCTCGAGGGCCGGCAGGCCGTCGGCATCCAGCGGATAGAACTGCACCGTCGCACCCGCCGCGCGCAGCGGCGCGACGAGCGTGGGGCAGTGGTAGCTGGGCGCCAGCACGCCGTCGCCCGGCTGCACGCCCAGCGCCTTGCAAGCCGCGAACAGCGCGGCGCGGCCGCTGGTCAGCAGCCGGGCATGCGGCAGGTCGTCGACGGCGGGCAGGCCGGCGGCGCGGTCGCCGCCGAGGTTGTCCCAGCCGAAGGTGGGGCGCGTGGGTTGGCGTTGCATCGGGCGCGGATTAGACCAGGGGTGGTTTGCCCGCGTACCCGGTCAGCTCCAGATAGCCCCAGCCGATCTCGCGACCCGCTGCATCCAGCAGCCGCGCGGCGCCTTCCCAGTAGACGAGGCCGCTGCTGCGCCGCGCGTCGACCTCCTGCACGTCGAAGGCGGCCACGACGCGCATCTCGCCTGCGGGGCTGCGCAGCCGCCACTCCACCGGCCAGCGGCCGCCCGTGGCGGGGCTGGTCCAGTGTCGCAGCGGCGCCATGTCGACCTCCTGCGGCGTGAAGCTGCGGTCGGGCCGGCCGGGCGTGCGCAGGCTGCCGCCGGCCCAGTCGCGAGAGCCGTCCTTGCGGCGCATCTGGAACAGCGTCAGCGCGCGGCCGTCGTGCAGGTTGATGCCCAGCCAGTCCCAGCCGACGCCGTCGCCGAGGTAGTTGTCGCTCCACTCATGGTCCAGCCAGCCGCGGCCGGCCAGGCTGTGGCGGCGGCCGTCCAGCATCAGCGCGGCCTGGGTCAGCAGCTGTGGGCGGGAGTAGTAGTGGCTGAACTGGTCGGGCCGCGGGCCCTTGCGCGAGAGGCCGGCGTCGCCCTGCTGCAGCGGCGCATCGGGCGTGGCCAGCTCGAGTTCGAGCGAGAACCCGGCGCCGCCGAAGACGGCGCGAAAGCCGTCGCCCTCGCGCCGCAGCGTCCAGTCGCGCAGCTTGAGGTCGCAGTCGCCCTCCTTGGCCTGCACGGCGCCGGGCAGCGCGCGCAGCAGCCGCTGCGTGTGGCGCTGCTTCTTCACTCCGAGGTCGGACAGCGCGACGTGGCCGAGCAGCAGCTGCTTCGCGGCGAGGGCGCTGGGATGGCCGGCCGGCGCGGGGCCGTGAAGCCGGAAGAAGGTGAGCTGGTAGCCGAAGCGCGGCGGCGCGCCGTCGCGGTCGCCGAGCAGGCCGGTCAGGTACCACCACTCGATGGACTGGGCCGGGTGGGCGCCGAAGTCGGCCGGGAAGTTCAGCGCGGCCTGCACGGGCAGCGGCAGCGCGGCGAGCAGCAGGTACCTGCGCTTCATGCGTCCTCCCTCACGGCTCGAACCGCATCGGTGCCCAGCGCCCGCCGCCCGGCCAGCAGCGATGCGCCGACGGCGGCCGCGAACGCCAGCCCCACCAGCACGGCCAGTCGTGTCAGCGGCAGGCTCATCTCCATGCTCCAGTGAAAGCTCTGCGGGTTCACCACATAGACCAGCACGACGCTCAGGGCGAGGCCGAGTGCCAGCCCCGCCAGCGCACCGGCGCCGCCGGCCAGGCCGGCCTCGATGAGCAGCAGCTTCATCAGCATGCGCCGCGACAGGCCGAGGTGGCGCAGCAGCCCGAACTCGCGCTTGCGCGCCAGCGCCTGGGCCGACTGGCTGGCGACGACGCCGAACAGCCCCACGGCCAGCGCCACGGCCTGCAGCCAGACGGTGATGGCGAAGCTGCGGTCGAAGATCTGCAGCGACAGCGCGCGCAGCTCGCCCGATGCGGCGGTCTCGACGTCGTCGCCCGCCAGCCTGCGGATGGCCGCGCGTGCGGCCTCCGACGCCTGGCCCGGCGCCAGCCACAGTGCCAGCTCGGTGGTGGCGCCGTCGCCGCTGAGGCGGCGGTAGTCGGGCAGGTGCATCCACAGCGCGGTGCTCTGGCGCGAGTAGTCGCGCCAGATGCCGAGCACCTGCAGGCGCACGAGGCGGCCGCTGTCGACGAGCCGGGCCTGGAAGACGCGGCCCGGCACCAGGCCGTCGCGGTCGCGGGCGGCCTCGTTGACCCAGACGGCGGTGGCGTCCGCCGCCGCCGCGCCGGTCCAGCGCTGCAGCAGCGGCAGGTTGCCCTGGTTGCCGATCTCGCGGGCCGTCAGCGCGACCGCGTCGGCGCCGGGCGCAAGGCGCAGCCGGGCCGTGCGCTGCGGCGCGACGCGGGCAATGCCGGGCAGGCCGCGCAGCTGCTCGATCAGCGCCGGTGGCAGCGGCGCCGGCCCGCCGTCGCTGCCCCGCAGTGCGCTGCGGGCATAGAGATCGGCCGGCAGGGCCTGGTCCAGCCAGCGCTCCAGCGAGTCGCGGAAGCTGCCGATCATGACCGTCATCGCGACGGCCAGCGCCAGCGCGACGAGCACGCCGGCCAGCGACCGGCGCGCCTCGGTGGCCTGGTCGCGGCTGCGCTCGCGGGCCAGCAGCAGCAGGGCGCTGGCGGGCAGCCGGGCCAATGCCGCGCTCATCACGCCCACCAGCGCGGGCACGAGGGCCAGGCCGCCCAGCAGCAGGCAGAGCATGGCGGCGTAGGCGCCGACGGGCGTGTCCGGCCACACGGGCGGCAGCGCCGCGAGCGCGGCGCCCGCGGCCAGCAGCGCGCCGCCCACCCAGGCCGGCAGCGTGCGTCCGGCGGGCAGTCCCAGGCCCTTGAGCACCAGGGCCGGCGCGATGCGGCGCACCGTCAGCGCCGGTGCCAGCGCGGCGAGCACGGCCGCGGCCAGGCCCAGCGCGCCATAGACCAGCGCGGGCATCAGCAGCGGCTGGTTGAACAGCAGGTCGGTCGACGAGTTGCCGCCGCCGTGCAGGCCCAGGTCGCTGCCCATCAGCTTCAACGCGCCGGCGGCGAGGCCGACGCCCAGGGCCAGCCCGAGCGCCGTGCCGGCGACGCCGATGACCAGGCCCTCGGCCAGGATCAGCCGCCAGCGCATGCGCGCCGACACGCCCAGCACGCCCACCAGCGCCCATTGCGGCAGGCGCTGGGCCGTCGCCAGCGACAGCACCGCGTAGACGAGGAAGCTGCCGGTGAACAGCGCCATCAGCGCCAGCAGGCCGAGGTTGACGCGGTAGGCGCGCGTCAGGTCGGACAGGCGCGCGCCTTCGTCGGTGGGCGGCGCGGCCAGCCAGCGCTCGGGCAGGGTCTTGACCCAGGCGGCGGCATCGGTGCCGGGCCGCAGTTGCAGATCGATGCGGTCCAGCATGCCCAGGCGGCCGAACAGGCTCTGCGCATCGGCGATGTCCAGCACGCCCAGCGGCGCGCTGCCGGCGGCAACGCGGCCGCCGATGGCCAGCGTGATGTCGCGCGGCGCGCCATCGACGGCCAGCCGCAGCGTCAGCGTCGTGGCGCCAGGCGCGAGCCGCGTGCGCGCGGCGGCGTTCAGGTGCACGGTGTCGGCGCCCAGCGGGGCGGTCCTGCCGCCGCCGTCGACCTGCGGCGCCAGCTCGGGCGCCATCGGGCGGTCTTGCTGGACCGAGGCGAGTAGCGCCAGCGTGTCCAGCCCGATGAGGCGGATGGACTGGGCCCGGCCGTCCGGCCCGGCCTGGCCCGGCCACAGCGCGACGGCTTCAAGCACCGGGTTGGCGGCGGCCACCTCGGGGCGGTTCAGCAGCTCGGCCAGGTCGGCATCGGTCAGCATGCCTTCGCGGGCGCGCAGCACCAGGTCGGGCTGGCCGTTGACGCCGCGGGCGGCGCGCGCGAACTCGGTCAGCGCCGCGCCGTTGAGCAGGTGCACGCCGAAGGCCAGGGCCACGCCCAGCATGACGGCGATGACGGCGAGCACGATGCGCCCCGGCTGGTCGCGCCAGGCCGGCCAGCAGAGGTGGCGCCACATGTCAGCTATGCATGATGCCGTGGGGTGGACAGCGGGCCGAGCGCCGGGCCGCTCCCAAGCCGGCCCGCCTAGGGCGATGTGCTCGTGGCTCAATGCCGCGAGCATCGCCGTCCCCGCGGGGGACCGACCAGACTCGCTCGCGTTCAGCGATGCGAGGATGGGCGAGGGGCTCCATTTCAGGCGTCTTCCCAGACGCCGTTCTTCAGCACCTGGTGCGGCGTGAAGCCGGCCTTGTAGGCCATCTTGGGGCTCTCCGCGATCCAGTAGCCCAGGTAGACATGGCTGAGCTTGAGCTCGCGCGCCTGCTGGATCTGCCACAGCACGCCGTAGGTGCCGTAGCTGGCTTCGACGTCGGGGTCGTAGAAGGTGTAGACCGCCGACAGGCCGTCGCTGAGGATGTCGAGGATGGACACCATGCGCAGTGGCGTGCTGCCGTCCGGCAGCGTCTCGCGGAACTCGACGAGGCGCGAGTTGATGCGGCTCTGCAGCAGGAACTGGGTGTACTGGTCGACGCTGTCGTGGTCCATGCCGCCGCCGCTGTGGCGGCCGGCCTGGTAGCGCAGGTAGAGGGCGTAGTGCTCGGGCGAGTAGCCCAGGCGCATGACCTTGGCCTGCAGGTTGCGGTGCGCCTTCCAGGCTCGCTTCTGGCTGCGGTTGGGCTCGAAGCGGCCCACCGGCACGCGCAGCGCGACGCAGGCGCGGCACTGGTCGCAATAGGGGCGATAGGTGAACAGCCCGCTGCGGCGGAAGCCCGCGGCGACGAGGTTGGAGTAGGCGTCGGCGTGGATCAGGTGGCTGGGCGTGGCGACCTGGGAGCGCGCCTGGCGGCCCGGCACATAGCTGCACGGATAGGCCGCCGTGGCGTAGAACTGGATCTGCGCGAGCGGCAGTTCTTTGGGGTGGGTCACGTGAGGTCGAGAAGCCTGTGCCAGTAGTCCGGATGATAGGTCCAGGGCCCCGGCGGGGCCTCACCCACATGCGTGGCGAGATGGGCTTCGAACACGCTTCGTGGCACTTCCGCGGCGCCCAGCGACGCGAGGTGACCCGTGTTCTGCTGGCAATCGATCCACGGGATGCCGAATTCGCGGCACAGGCAGATCAGCGCACACAGCGCGATCTTGGACGCGTCGGTGCGGCGCATGAACATCGATTCGCCATAGAACATGCGCCCGAGGTTGACGCCGTAGAGACCGCCCACGAGTTCGCCATCCACCCAGGTCTCGACGCTGTGCATGGCCGGCCAGGCGAGATACGCGGCCTGTAGTTCGGGAACGATCCACGTGCCGTTCTGGCCCTCGCGCGGCGCGCTGGCGCAGGCGTCGAGCACGGCGGCACGGTCGAAGTCGACGCGGATCTCGCAGCCGGGCGTGCGGGCGAACTTGGCCACCGTCTTGCGCAGCGAGCGCGACAGCTTGAAGTCGGTGGTCTGCAGCACCATGCGCGGGTCCGGCGCCCACCACAGCGGTGGCTGACCGACGCCATACCAGGGGAAGACGCCGCGGCGGTAGGCGGCCGCGAGCCGCTCGGGCGTCAGCCGCCCGCCAGCGGCGAGCAGGCCGGGCGCGTCGGTCTCGGGGCCGAGGGCGCGGTGGCTGGGCGGGAAGTCGAGGGAGGTCTCGTCGAGCCAGTCGATCATGGAGTGGCATGGTACTTTCGCGCCCATGATCACCGTCTATGGCATCCCCAATTGCGACACCGTCAAGAAGGCCCGCGCCTGGCTGGCCGACCGAGGCCTGGAGGCCGCCTTCCATGACTTCAAGAAGCAGGGCGTTCCGGCCGAGTTGCTGCCCGCCTGGCTGAAGGCTTTCGGGCGTGACAAGCTCATCAACCGCGCCGGCACGACCTGGCGCAGGCTGGACGACGCGGCCAAGGCGGCCGTCGTCGACGACGCCTCGGCCATCGCGTTGATGCTTGCCGAGCCCAGCGTTATCAAGCGGCCGGTCGTGCGTTGGGCGGACGGTCGCTGGACGCTCGGATTCAGTGCGCAAATGTTCGATGAAGGTGCGTCAAGTGCACCAAAGTAGAACTTCAGGGTCGCCATGGCGCCTGCAGCCCGATGATGCGGATGCATCAAGACTGGGCATTGAACTTGCTGTTTCGGTGCGGTTTTGTTCGACTTGGTGCGCGTCGCCCAAGTCTGGAGCCGAGAACCGAGACGGGAGACAGTGTTGGAGTCATCGATCAAGCAGGGCGCGGATGCGCTCTTCATCCTGCTGGGCGCCATCATGGTGCTGGCCATGCACGCGGGTTTTGCCTTTCTGGAGCTGGGCACCGTGCGCAAGAAGAACCAGGTCAATGCGCTGGTCAAGATCCTCGTGGACTTCGCCGTCTCCACGCTGGCCTATTTCCTCGTGGGTTACCTCGTCGCCTATGGCACGCACTTCTTCACCGGTGCCGAAACGCTGGCGCAGAAGAACGGCTATGAGCTGGTCAAGTTCTTCTTCCTGCTGACCTTCGCGGCGGCCATTCCGGCCATCGTGTCGGGCGGCATCGCCGAGCGGGCGCGCTTCGGCCCGCAGCTGATGGCCACGTCGGTCATCGTCGGCTTCGTCTACCCCTTCTTCGAGGGCATCGCGTGGAACCAGGCCTTTGGCGTGCAGGCCTGGCTGAAGGCGGCCACCGGCGCCGAGTTCCATGACTTCGCCGGCAGCGTCGTCGTGCACGCCGTCGGTGGCTGGATCGGCCTGGCCGCCGTGCTGCTGCTGGGCCCGCGCCTGAACCGCTACCGCAAGGACGGCGCGATGAGCGCGCATCCGCCGTCCAGCATCCCCTTCCTGGCGCTGGGCGCCTGGGTGCTGACGGTGGGCTGGTTCGGCTTCAACGTGATGAGCGCGCAGACGCTGGACAAGATGTCGGGCCTCGTCGCCGTCAACTCGCTGATGGCCATGGTGGGCGGCACGCTGGTGGCTGCGCTGCTGGGCCGCAACGACCCGGGCTTTGCCTACAACGGCCCGCTGGCCGGCCTGGTGGCTGTCTGTGCCGGCTCGGACGTCATGCATCCGCTGGGCGCGCTGGCGGTGGGCGGCGTGGCCGGCTGGCTTTTCGTGCAGTTCTTCACCCTCACGCAGAACCGCTGGAAGATCGACGACGTGCTGGGCGTGTGGCCGCTGCACGGCCTGTGCGGCGCCTGGGGCGGCATCGCCTGCGGCATCTTCGGCCAGCAGGCGCTGGGCGGCATCGGCGGCGTCAGCCTCGGCGCGCAGCTGGTCGGCACGTTGGCCGGCGTGGCCTGGGCGCTGGCGGGCGGCTTTGCCGTCTATGGCGTCATCAAGCTGGCCGTCGGCCTGCGGCTGGATGCCGAGCAGGAGTTCGAGGGCGCCGACCTGTCCATCCACAAGATCGGCGCGACGCCGGACCGCGAGGTCAGCTGGTAAGCTGGTCCGCCCCTCTTCATCAAGGCCTCCGCGGAGGCCTGTTTTCATCATGTTCACAGGCATCGTCCAGGGCGTCGCCCGAGTCGAATCCATCGACGCCCGCGAGGGGCTGCACACGCTGGCGCTGAAGCTGCCAGCGGGCTTCGACGACGAGCTGGCCATCGGCGCCAGCGTGTCCTGCGACGGTGTCTGCCTGACCGTCACCGAGCGGCCGTCGCCCGACGTCGCGCTGTTCGACGTCATGGGCCAGACGATGAAGCTGACGACGCTGGGCGGGCTCAAGGTGGGTTCCGGCCTCAACGTCGAGCGTGCCGCGAAGGACGGCGCCGAGATCGGCGGCCATCCGCTGTCGGGCCATGTGGACGTGTCGGCCCGCATCGCCGAGATCCGCAAGCCCGACAACAACCACGTGATCCGCTTCGCCGTGCCGGCGCCCTGGATGCGCTATGTGTTCGCCAAGGGCTATATCGGCGTCAACGGCTGCAGCCTGACAGTGGCCGAGGCCCGGCGCGAGCGCGATGGCTCGGGCTGGTTCGAGGTCTGGCTCATCCCCGAGACGCTGCGCATGACGACCTTCGGCGACAAGGTCGTGGGCGACGCCATCCACATCGAGATCGACCGCAGCACCCAGGTCGTCGTCGATACGGTGCGGGACGCACTGGACGAGAAGCTGGGGGCGCTGCTGCCGATGCTGGAAGCGATCGCGCTGGAGCGCGGCATCGACATCACCCAACTGGCTCTACCCAAATCTTGATGCCTTCTTGATGCCGCCCGCCGCGATCTTGTCGGCGGTTTGACGGCCCGATTTCCAGAATGACCTCCATGCTTTTGGAGGTGTCATGGACATCGTTTTACTGGGTCTGGGCGCGGCACTCGCGCTGCTGACCGGGCTTGCGGCTTGGGGCTGCGAACAACTGGCGCGGAGGAAGTCATGAACGGCTTCGCACTCGCAGCCGCCGTGCTCGTCGTCGGGCTGGTCGGCTATCTGTTCTGGGCGCTGCTGTTCCCGGAGGACTTGTCATGAGTGCCTCTGCCTGGATGCAGTTGAGCACCTTCCTCGCGGCGCTGCTCGCGCTGTCCTGGCCGCTGGCGAAGTGGATCCACGCGGTGATGGAAGGCCGCGTCGCAGGACTGCTCCGCGTCGAGCGCCCGTTGCTGCGCGTGGCCGGCGTCGATGACGCGGAGCAGGGCTGGCTGCGCTACGCCCTCGGCCTGCTGCTCTTCAACGCGCTGGGCGTCGTCGCCGTCTACGCGCTGCAGCGGCTGCAGGCGCAGTTGCCGCTGAACCCGCAGGGCTTTGCCGCCGTGTCGCCGGACTCGGCCTTCAACACGGCCGTCAGCTTCGTCACCAACACCAACTGGCAGGGCTATGGCGGCGAGACGACGATGAGCCACCTGACGCAGATGCTGGCACTGACGGTGCAGAACTTCCTGTCCGCCGCCACCGGCATCGTCGTCGTCATGGCGCTGCTGCGCGGCTTTGCACGGCACAGCGCCCAGACGGTGGGCAACGTCTGGGCCGACCTGACCCGCGCGACGCTGTGGGTGCTGCTGCCGCTGGCCTTCGTGTTCGCCATCGTGCTGGCCGGCCTGGGTGTCGTGCAGACGCTGGCGGCCAGCCACACGGTGACGACGCTGGAAGGCGTGCAGCAGACGATCTCGCTCGGCCCCGTCGCGTCCCAGCTCGCGATCAAGATGCTGGGCACCAATGGCGGCGGCTTCTTCAATGCGAACTCGGCTCACCCGTTCGAGAACCCGACGGCCGTGACCAACGCGCTGCAGATGCTGTCCATCTTCCTGATCCCGGCGACGCTGTGCTTCGTCATGGGCCGCCAGGTGGGCGACATGCGCCAGGGCTGGGCGCTGCTGGCGGCAATGACGGCGATCTTCGTCGTCGCCGTCGTCGCGACCACCGCGGCCGAAGCCGCCGGCAACCCGCACCTGGCCGCGCTGGGCGTGGCGGGCGGCAACATGGAAGGCAAGGAGGTGCGCTTCGGCATCGAGGCCTCGTCGCTGTTCGCCGTCATCACGACGGCCGCGAGCTGCGGCGCAGTGAACGCGATGCACGACAGCTTCACGCCGCTGGGCGGCGCCGTGCCGCTGGTGCTGATCCAGCTCGGCGAGGTCGTCTTCGGCGGAGTCGGCTCGGGGCTGTACGGCATGCTGGTGTTCGCGATGCTGGCCGTCTTCGTCGCCGGGCTGATGATCGGCCGCACGCCCGAGTACCTCGGCAAGAAGATCGCGGCGCATGAGATGAAGATGGTGTCGCTGGCCATCCTGCTCGCGCCGCTGGCGGTGCTGGTGGGCACGGCGGTCGCGGTCGTCGCGGAACCGGGCAGGGCCGGCATTGCGGCGCCCGGCGCGCATGGCTTCAGCGAGGTGCTGTATGCGCTCTCGTCCGCCGGCAACAACAACGGCAGCGCGTTCGCGGGCCTGTCCGCCAACACGCCGTTCTACAACCTGCTGATTGGCTTGGTGATGTGGACAGGCCGCTTCGGCGTCATCGTGCCCGTGCTGGCCATGGCCGGCTCGCTGGCGGCTAAGAAGCGGCTGGCGGCGGGCGAGGGCACGCTGCCCACGCACGGCCCGCTGTTCGTCGTGCTGCTGATCGGCGCGATCGCGCTGGTCGGTCTTCTGAACTACGTGCCGGCGCTGGCCCTGGGGCCGGTTGTCGAGCACCTCATCCTGTGGAGCGCTCGATGAACCGCTCGTTCTCGCTGTTCGATCCCAGCCTGGCCCGCCAGGCCCTGGTCGAGTCCGTCACCAAGCTGGACCCTCGCACGCAGTTGCGCAACCCGGTGATGTTCGTCGTCTACCTGGGCAGCCTGTTCACGACGGCGCTGGCCATGGCGCAGCCCTCGGGTTTCGTCATCGCCGTGACCGTGTGGCTGTGGTTCACCGTGCTGTTCGCCAACTTTGCCGAGGCGCTGGCCGAGGGCCGCAGCAAGGCCCAGGCGGCGTCGCTGCGCGGGCTCAAGAAGGAGACCTGGGCCAAGGTCGCCGACGACTGGCGTGCCGGCGTGCCGCGCGACGAGCTCAAGTGGCATCCGCGCGAGGCCGGCACGCTGCGCAAGGGCGAGGTCGTGCTCATCGAGGCTGGCGACATCGTGCCGGCCGATGCCGAAGTCATCGACGGTGTCGCGTCGGTCGACGAGAGCGCCATCACCGGCGAATCCGCGCCGGTCATCCGCGAGAGCGGCGGTGACTTTTCGGCGCTGACCGGCGGCACGCGCGTGCTGTCCGACTGGGTCGTGGCTCGCGTGGCCGTGAACCCCGGCGAAACCTTCGTTGACCGCATGATCGCGATGGTGGAGGGAGCGCAACGCAAGCGCACGCCCAACGAGATCGCGCTGACCATCCTGCTCGTCGCGCTGACGCTGGTGTTCCTCGGCGTCGTCGCCACGCTGCTGCCGTTCTCGCAGTTCAGCGTGGCGGCGGCCGGTGCGGGCGAGCCCGTCAGCCTCGTCGTGCTGGTCGCGCTGCTGGTCTGCCTGATCCCGACGACCATCGCCGGCCTGCTGTCGGCCGTCGGCGTGGCCGGCATGAGCCGCATGCTGCAGGCCAATGTCATCGCCACGTCGGGGCGTGCCGTGGAGGCGGCCGGCGACGTCGATGTCTTGCTGCTGGACAAGACCGGCACCATCACGCTGGGCAATCGCCAGGCCGATGCGTTCTGGCCGCTGGACGGCGTCTCCGAAGTGCAGCTGGCCGATGCCGCGCGGCTCGCGTCGCTGGCCGACGAGACGCCCGAAGGGCGCAGCATCGTGGCGCTCGCCGACCGCAAGTTCGGCGCAGCCACCGCCACCGAGCGCGGCGAGTTCGTGCCCTTCACGGCGCAGACGCGCATGAGCGGCGTGGACCTGCCCGGCCGTTCCATCCGCAAGGGCGCCGGCAGTGCCGTGCGCGCGCACGTCGAAGCACTGCATGGCCGCTGGCCTGCCGGCGTGCAGGCCAGCGTGGACGAAGCGGCCCGCCGCGGCAGCACGCCGCTGGTGGTGGCGGATGGCGTGCAAGTGCTCGGCGTCGTCGAGCTGAAGGACATCGTCAAGCCCGGCATCAAGGAGCGCTTCGCCCAGCTGCGCCGCATGGGCATCAAGACGATCATGGTCACCGGCGACAACCGCCTGACGGCCGCGGCCATCGCGGCCGAGGCCGGCGTGGACGACTTCCTCGCCGAGGCCACGCCCGAGGCCAAGCTGGCGCTGATCCGCGAGCACCAGGCGCAGGGCCGGCTCGTGGCCATGACCGGCGACGGCACCAACGACGCCCCCGCGCTCGCCCAGGCCGACGTGGCCGTGGCGATGAACACCGGCACGCAGGCCGCCAAGGAGGCCGGCAATATGGTCGACCTCGACAGCAACCCGACCAAGCTCATCGAGGTGGTGGAGACCGGCAAGCAGATGCTGATGACGCGCGGGTCGCTGACGACCTTTTCCATCGCCAACGACCTGGCCAAGTACTTCGCCGTGCTGCCGGCCGCCTTCGTGTCGACCTACCCGCAGCTGGGCGCGCTCAACGTGATGCGGCTGGCCAGCCCGTCGTCGGCCATCCTCAGCGCCGTCATCTTCAACGCGCTCATCATCGTCGTGCTGATCCCGCTGGCGCTGAAGGGCGTGCGCTACCGCGCCGTCGGCGCCGCCGCGCTGCTGCGCCGCAACCTGGCTGTGTACGGCCTGGGCGGCGTCGTCGTGCCCTTCATCGGCATCAAGGCCATCGACCTTCTCATCTCGGGACTTTTCTGATGAACACCCAACTCCGCCCCGCGCTGACGCTGTTCCTGCTGCTCAGCCTCGTCACCGGCCTGGCCTACCCGCTGGCCGTCACCGGCCTCGCGCAGACGCTGTTCCCGCACCAGGCCAACGGCAGCCTCGTCGAGCATGGCTCCGAGCTGATCGGCCAGGCCTTCAGCGACCCCGGTCATTTCTGGAGCCGCCCGTCGGCCACGGCGCCCGAGCCCTACAACGCGGCCAATTCCGGCGGCTCCAACCTCGCGCCGACGGCGCCCGCGCTGGTCGATGCCGTCAAGGCGCGCATCGCCGCGCTGCGCGCCGCCGACCCGGGCAACACGGGGCCCGTGCCGGTGGATATCGTGACGACGTCGGGCAGCGGCCTGGACCCGCACATCAGCCGTGCCGCCGCCGACTACCAGCTCGCCCGCGTGGCCCGCGTGCGCGGCCTGCCGGTGGAGAAGGTGAGGGCGCTGGTGGATGAACACACCGAGGGGCGCCGCTTCGGCTTCCTCGGCGAGCCGCGCGTCAACGTGCTGGCGCTGAACCTCGCGCTGGATGCACTCGCGCGATGAGCCGCGCGTGCGACGATGGCCGCCCGATGACTATGTGCAGAGCAACCCCATGTTGATCAACAGTGCGGTCTACGACGATGGCCGCATGGTGGCCGAGCCCGCGCTGGACGACGTCTCCGAGGCGTTGCAGGCGACGCAGTCGGGCTTCCTGTGGATCGCGCTGCGCGACCCCAGCGACGACGAGCTCAACCGCCTTGAGCACGAGCTGGACCTGCCGGCGCTGGCCGTCGAGGACGCCCGCAAGGGCCACCAGCGGCCCAAGGTCGAGGAGTACGGCGACATCACCTTCGCCGCCATGCACATGCTGGAGAACGGGCCGGACGGGCTGGAGGTGGGCGAGGTGCACGTCTTCGTCGGGCCGCGCTTCGTCGTGTCGGTGCGCCACCGCAGCAGCCAGGGCTTCCTCGGCGTGCGCGACCGCGCCGAGCGCGAGCCGGAGCTGCTGCGCCAGGGGCCGGGCTTCGTGCTGTATGCGCTGATGGACGCCGTCGTGGACCGCTACATCCCGCTGATGGACGGCATCGAGGCCGAGTTGGAGAAGCTGGAGGAAACGATGTTCGTACCCGGCCAGGACCGTCAGGCCGTCGTGCAGCAACTGTTCGCGCTGAAGCAGCGCCTGGCCACGCTGCGTCATGCCGTCACGCCGCTGCTGGAGGTGACGGCCAAGCTGCACGGCGGCCGCGTGCCGGTCGTCTGCAAGGCGCTGCAGGAGTATTTCCGCGACGTCTATGACCACCTGCTGCGCATCCAGGCCGGCATCGACGCCGCACGCGAAACCATCATCGCGGCGACGCAGGTCAACCTGACGCTGGTCACCATCGACGAGTCCCTCGTCACCAAGCGCCTCGCGGCCTGGGCCGCGATCTTTGCGGCGTCCACGGCGCTGGCGGGCATCTGGGGCATGAACTTCGAGAAGATGCCCGAACTGAAATGGGCCTTCGGCTATCCAATGGCGCTGGGGGCGATCTTCCTGGTCAGCGGGGCGCTGTATTGGCGCTTCAAGCGCTTGCAATGGCTCTAGAAAGACCCGACCCCGACGAACTGCTGGCCAAGGTCCAGCGCCATGAGGCCGAGGCAAGGCGCGGCCGGCTGAAGATCTTCTTCGGCGCGAATGCTGGTGTCGGCAAGACCTTTGCGATGCTGGCCGCCGCGCATGCGGCGCAGAAGCAGGGCCGGTCGGTGCGCATCGGCGTCGTCGAGACGCATGGCCGGGCCGACACCGAGGCCATGGCGCGCGACCTGGCCGCCTTGCCGTTGAAGGACATCGCCCACCGCGGCCAGACGCTGCGCGAGTTCGACCTCGACGCCGCGCTGGCCTGGGGCACGGCCGAGCCCGGCGGCGTGCTGCTGCTGGATGAACTGGCCCACAGCAACGCGCCCGGCTCGCGCCATTCGAAGCGCTGGCAGGACGCGCAGGAGCTGCGCGAGGCCGGCGTGGAGGTCTGGACGACGCTGAACGTTCAGCACCTGGAAAGCCTGAACGACGTCGTCGGCGGCATCACCGGCATCCGCGTCTGGGAGACCTTGCCCGACGCCGTGTTCGACGGTGCCGACGAGGTCGTCGTCGTCGACCTTCCGCCCGACGAACTGCTGCAGCGGCTGAAGGCCGGCAAGGTCTATCTGCCTGCCCAGGCCGAGCGCGCCGTGCAGCACTTCTTCCGCAAGGGCAATCTGCTGGCGCTGCGCGAGCTGGCGCTGCGCCGCACCGCCGACCGCGTCGACGGCCAGATGCAGGCCTGGCGGCGCGAGCATGTCGATTCGGGCAAAGGCACGGTCTGGCCCAACCGCGAATCGCTGCTGGCCTGCGTGGGCGCGGGCTCGGCCAGCGACAAGGTCGTGCGCAGCGCCGCGCGGCTGGCGCAGCAACTGGGGCTGGATTGGCATGCCGTGCATGTCGACACGGCGCGGGCCTCGGGCGACGCGGCCCGCCAGCACGTGCAGCGCACGCTGGAGCTTGCGCAGTCCCTCGGCGCGCGCACGGCGGTGCTGTCCGCGCCCGAGGTCGCGGCGGCGCTGGTGGGCTATGCGCGGGAGCACAACCTGGCGCGCCTTGTCGTCGGCCGCCGCGAACGCGCCTGGCGCTGGCCCGGCCGGCCCTCGCTGGCCGAGGCGCTGAACCGGCTGGGCGACGAGATGGACGTGCTGCAGGTGGCGCTGCCGACCGCGGCACGCGAGCGGCCACGGCCGACGCCACGCACGGCCCTGGCATGGCGCGGCCACGTGGCCGCGCTGGCGGGCATCGCGCTGACCACGGCCATCGCCCACCTGGCGCTCGGTTTCATGGCGCCCACCAACATCGCCATGCTCTACCTGCTCAACGTCGTCGGCGTGGCGCTGCGCTTCGGCCGTGGGCCGGCGGCGGTGGCGGCGCTGCTGGGCGTGGCGGCGTTCGACTTCACCTTTGTCGAGCCGCGGTGGTCGTTCGCGGTCGGCGACGCGCAATACCTCATCACCTTTGCCGTGCTGCTGCTGGTGGGCCTGGTCATCGGCCAGCTCGCGGCCGGGCTGCAGGCGCAGGCCCGTGCGGCGCAGGAACGCGAACGCCGCGTGCGCGGGCTGTACGCGATGTCGCGCGACCTCGGCGCGGCGCTGGTGCCCGAGCAGGTGGCCGAGATCGCCACGCGTTTCGTGCGCGCCGAGTTCGGCGCCGCATCCGCCGTGCTGGCGCTGCCGCCCGGCGCCACGCCGGGCCGCGAGGTGCTGGCGGTATTGCCCGGCGCTGGCGTGCAGCCCGACCTGGGCGTCGCGCAATGGGCCTTCGACCATGGCCAGCCGGCGGGCCAAGGCACCGACACGCTGCCTGCCAGCCCCTGCCTGATGCTGCCGCTGACGGCGCCGATGCGGCTGCGCGGCGTGCTGGCCGTCGAGGGCCCGAAGGGTGGCAAGCCGCGGCGCTGGTCGCCCGAGGAACGCGAGCTGCTGGACACCTGTGCCGCGCTGCTGGCCATCTCGCTGGAGCGCATCCACTACATCGAGGTGGCGCAGCAGAGCACGCTGCAGATCGAGTCGGAGCGGCTGCGCAACTCGCTGTTGACGGCCATCTCGCACGACCTGCGCACGCCGCTGGCCGCGCTGGTGGGCCTGGCCGATGCGCTCAAGCTGACGCCGCTGCAGGCACAGCAGGCCGAGGTGGCCGACGCGATGCGCCGCTCGGCGCTGCGCATGAGCGCGCTGGTGGCCAACCTGCTGGACATGGCGCGGCTGCAGTCCGGCAGCGTGCAGCTGAACCGGCACTGGCTGCCCCTGCAGGAGGTCGTCGGCAGCGCGCTGGCGAGCCTGGACGAAATGCTGGCCGGCCGCGATGTGGTCGTCGAGCTGCCGCCCGAGTTGCAGCTCGTGGAGCTGGACGCCGTGCTCATCGAGCGTGTGCTCGTCAACCTGCTGGAGAACGCGGCCAAGTACTCGGAAGGCGCGATCCGCATCAGCGCACGCACGGCCGGGCGGAACGTCGAGATCGACGTGGCCGACCACGGTCCGGGCTTCCCGGCCGGCCGCGAGGCCCAGCTGTTCGACAAGTTCGAGCGCGGCGACCGCGAGAGCGCCACGCCAGGCGTGGGCCTGGGCCTGGCCATCTGCAAGGCCATCGTCGAGGCGCATGGCGGTCGCATCAGCGCCCACAATGCCGCGACCGGTGGCGCCTGTGTTCGCATCGAACTGCCCCTGGGCCAGCCGCCGACATAAATGATTTTTCTTCCAATGCTCGGGTATTTGCATTCCTGCCGCCGGCTGCCAGGGGGCACGCTTTGAGCACCGCCGCTCGCGTGTTGATGATCGAGGACGAACCGGAGATCCGCCGCTTCGTGCGCATGGCGCTGGAGAGCGAGGGCCTGGAGGTGTTTGATGCAGCGACGCTGCAGCGCGGCCTCATCGACGCGGCCACGCGCCGGCCCGAGCTGGTTGTGCTGGACCTGGGCCTGCCGGACGGCGACGGGCTGGACTTCATCCGCGAGTTCCGCGGCTGGTCCACGGCGCCCATCGTCGTGCTGTCGGCCCGCGAGGGCGAGGAGCGCAAGGTGCAGGCGCTCGATGCCGGTGCCGACGACTACCTCGTCAAGCCCTTCGGCGTGGCCGAGCTGCTCGCCCGTGTGCGCGTGCAGCTGCGCCGCCGCGTGGGCACCGGCGACGTCGACCCCGTGCTGCGCTTCGGCCCCATCGCCATCGACCGCGCGCTGCGCACAGTGACGCGTGACGGCGAGGAGCTGCACCTCACGCCCATCGAGTACCGCCTGCTGCAGGAGCTGGCCACGCAGCCCGGCCGCGTGCTGACGCACCAGCGCCTGCTGAAGGCCGTCTGGGGCCCGGGCCATGCCGAGGACGTGCACTACGTGCGCGTGCACATGGCCAATCTGCGCAAGAAGCTGGAGTCCGACGCCAACCGGCCGCAATGGCTGGTGACGGAGGCCGGCGTGGGGTACAGGCTGAAGGTTTGAAGGACGGGGATGAGACTCGATTCCGGACCGGGAACTTGCTGGCAACATCCAAGGCCACGGCTCTGGTTGTGGCGACGAGAACTTGTAACGACGCGCCGCTTTCGCCGGAAATTTAATGAACGTTTCGCCCGGCAGATTCTTGAGGAAATGCTGATGAATCAAATACTTGCTGCTGATTTGGATGGCGTGCTTAAGCGGCAGTTCGCCGGCTTGAGAGGCGTTGGGTGTCTGCCGATAACACGTTGGGCATCATGAAAAAGATCATCCTGCTCGCCGCGTTCGTATCGTTTTCAGCCTTGAGCCTTGGCGCCAAAGCAGACACGCGGCCATCGACGGAGCTCACGTCAGCCTTCAATGTCGCGGTTGAGCATTTCAAGGCGTTGATCCAGCGCCCATACCAAAATGATGACCCTGAGATGGCTCGACACATGGCGCAGTTGAGCAGCTACCACTTCACAGTTTGGAGGGAACAATCCAACGTCATCGTCGAAGTCGGGCCTCTACCGTTGAAAGACGGCAGCACGCTCAGAGGCGGCGGGGCGCGGTACGTCGTAGATTCGGCGTCGGGCAAGATATTGCAGTTCCAGCTCAAGAAATGACCGCCATGTCGCCCAACCCTTCGCTGCAGCGGACGGCTTCGCCGCCCGCTGAGCGCCGACGTTATCCAGCATGAGCGAAGGTCGTGCCGAGCGAGATTTCGCGAGCAGCGTGGGACTTCTGTTCACGGGGGCTGAGCTGCGCCCAGCGGACATAACGGCTGCGCTTGGGCTTCAGCCAGACCACAGCTGGCGTCGCGGTGAGCCAAAGCGCGTCGGAACAGATTTCCACGATTGGGGCGGCTGGAGAAAGCGCATTGGTCAGCGCGACGATGGAGACCCTTTTGCGCAGGATTTGCAGACTTGCGCTGATCTTCTAAGAACCAAAAGGGTGGAGCTGAAGAAGCTTCAGGATTCGGGTTGCCGTTGCGTCTTGGACTGCTTCATCAGCGTTTCGGGCGCGGCGCTCGTGGAACTGCCGGTGACGTTGCAGCGCGATCTTGCTGAATTGGGAATCGAGATCAACATCGCAATTTGGGGAGGCCAAGATGCTGGATAACCGGTCACTGCAGCGGACGGTTTCGCCGCCCGCCGAGTTCGCACGTTGAACATCATGAAGAGCATCGCACTCGCGCTAGCAGGTTGCCTGGCGTCGCACGCATTCGCTAGCGAGTGCGCCATGAAGTCGCCCGAGAAGATTGCCGAATCTGCGCAGATTGCATTCATCGGTACGGTCGTCTCGATACGAGAAAGCCAGTACAAGCCTTCCAGCTTCTGCTGGGCCCGCTCAGAGGAGGCGCCTCACTGTGGCGGAAAGCTCGTGACCATCCAAGTTACCGAACGCCTTCTAGGCCGAGTGCCGTCAAGAACCGAAGTAGTTTCGGAGGACGGCTGCTATTGCCTTGGTAGTTATTGGAAGGTCGGCACAACCTACCTCGTTGTGGCATCACGGAACTACAAAAAGCTGCCCGGCGATGTCATCGCAGACAATGTTTGCAGCGGCACGGGTGAGTTGAATGAAGAGAAGCAACCCATCGTCAAATCTCTGCGATCGGCAAAGCGCTGATGTCCAACCTGTCATTGCAGCAGACCTGCGCCAGCTGCGCTGGCTAGTCCGCTGAACTTACACGTGCTCTATGCACCCACTCCTTGCCACTGCGAAGAGAGAAGAATTGGCTTTCATTGCCGGGCTGGACTATGGGCAAGACCAGAGCGCGCACTTGGCGGCGCTGGAGGGTCTGATCTTTGAACGCGAATGCAAGTTCAAAGACGGCGAATACTGGTTCCCGTTCGAGGTGGTCGAACTGGGGACCAACTCAGTCAAGCCTGGGCACGAGCGCGAGTTCACGCTCTGTTGTTTGCTTGCGCTGGAGGCCATCAAAAGTGGCTTCGATCCAGTCCACGACCGGGAGAGTCGGTTCTCCGCTTTCGAGCCGCATCTCAGTAAGGTTCCGCCGGAACTCGCCGGAATTCTTGTGGAGGCCTATGCCGCCGATCACTAACCCGTTGCTGCAGCGGACGGCTTCGCCGCCCGCTGAGCGCCAACGTTAGCCATCAGTCATGACTTGGCCCTTCGCCTTGATTGCCTCGGCCATTGCGTGGCTTGCCTGGATTCCTGCGGCAGGTCTGGAGCGCGCAGCACGGGGCGATCACGGTGGCGTTTCCGTTTTTCCGGCCGTTCCGTGCTTTCCACTGGCAACCTGGGGCGCTGCTTATTGGGCTGATCAAGCCGGCATTAAGAGCATTGGCATTGCGGTCGTAGTAGGCCACGTGATGCTTCTAATCGTCCTGCTGGCAAGCATCGTCAAATCAAGGCGCCGAATTCGCGAGCGCAAGGAGCAGGCAGGGTGATGGCTAACCTTTTTGTCAGGCGGACCTGCGCCAGCTGCGCTGGCTGGTCCGCTTGCCGCGCACGTTGGACATCATGAAGGGGCACCGCGAGGCCCTCATAGAGGCCGCAGTTGCGGACGCTGATTTGCCGCGCGGGTTCGCAGCCCGCTTGTTGAACGCGGCCCCCTGGCTCGATGGAACGGAAGAGCTCAGTGAGGAACTCGCTCCTGAGCTTCTTGCAGACGAGGCTGCCGATTTTGGGGTCAGCTTAAGCAAGGTTCAGCAGTTCGTTGAGCGCTACAACACGCTCGTCCAGTCACATAGCAACCCCCACGCCTTGCGGCAGAACGAGGCGTATGTCGAAATTAGTCAGGTACTCGCTGCATATGGTCGAGCTGACGCCTTTGGTGAAGGTGACTATTGGCTTGTGGACGACTCGTTTTCGACTAGAAATCCGGTGATCCTGGTCTACGAAAGCTTCCGGCTCCCTCCAGCAGCGCTGTCGAAGTTGCAGGAGTTGATCGATCAATACAACGGAGTCTTCTCTGAGCTTCGGATCAACACTGACTTCGGCGCGGAAGTCACTACCCTTCGACCAAGATGACGTCCAACCCTTCATTGCAGCGAACCTGCGCCAGCTGCGCTGGCTGGTCCGCTTCCACACGGCTTTACGCCTAGTGATGACGCCTAACCTATCCACCGAGTGGCTGCGCAAAGGCCGCTGATTTCGAACGTCCGACGCCAACCGGCCGCAATGGCCGGTGACAGAAGCTAGCGTTGGCTACCGCCTGAAGACGTGACAGGCCTCTCCCGCCTGCTGCCCGCCGACATCCGCGAGCTGCTGCAGTCGCAGCCGGCGCTGCGTGCCGTGCTGCTGACCGACTTCCTCGTGCGGCTGGCCGAGTTGAGCGCGCTGGTCATCCTGCCGTGGTGGATCTGACCTGCTCGGGATTTCCGAGACAGTAGTTCCTAGAAGACGGCGGGTTTCAGGTCTTGACGGAGTTGCTGCTTGAACTCCGTCGGAGTCAAGTATTGCAGGCTGCTGTGCGGCCTGACCTCGTTG